>JAABUU010000585.1_pt1 | contig 80059 bp, 88 predicted proteins | sample 5559301 | NCBI WGS metagenome assembly JAABUU01 (sample SAMN10711884, study PRJNA513360) | rock metagenome | isolation source: Antarctica rocks | place: Antarctica: Victoria Land, Richard Nunatak white
GAATTATCATGACCATAGAATCCTCCCGCGCCTATCGTAGCACGCGGGACGCTTCCCCTAAAGAGTGTGCCTGCGATAGTAGTGCCGCAGCGTGCCGGTCGCCGCCCCCCCTTCTTTCTTCAAGTAGCCGTACCTCGACCACTGCGCCCGACGGTGTATGCTAGTGGCAGGGGTTTGCGCAGCGAACCTGTATACCCACTACAGGTCGTGGAGGAAGGCCCCCCAGGGCCTTCCTCCACGACCCTCCGTTCACGCCGCCCCATCGCCAGACATTCATGGCGTGCGACAGTGGGCCGCTTGAAAAGAGATAGGCGAGGGCGAGGCGCGATATGTACGCGATCCTACGGGTTGCCAAACTCAAGACGATGGGCGAGATCGGGGCGTTGGGCCAGCACAACGAACGCACCCGCGAGACACCGAACGCCGACGCGGAACGCCTCCAAGAGAACGTCCGATTGGCCGGCACAGGCGACTGGATGGCCGACGCGCAACGTCGCCTCGACGACGCGCCGATGATTCGCTCGGATGCGGTCCTGGGCATCGAGCACGTCATGACCGCGAGCCGCGACTTCTACGCGCAGGGTGATGAGCAGGAGCGGGCCGCACGCCTGGCCGAATGGACAGAGCGGAGCATGGCGTGGCTGCGTGAGCGGTATGGCGACGCCAATATCGTGGCAGCAGTCCTGCACAAGGACGAACTCACCCCGCACATCCAAGCTCTCGTCGTCCCCATCAACGACGCTGGACGCCTGAGCGCCTACACCTACACGGGAGGGCGCGAGAAACTCGGGGCGATGCAAGACAGTTATGCGCGGGCCATGGAACCCTTCGGCCTGGAGCGTGGCGTGCGGGGCAGCGTGGCCGTCCACGAAACGATCAAAGAGTGGTACGCCAAGATCGAGCAGCCCACCCCGGCGCGTGAGGTCGTGCAGGAACACACGGCCGTCGATAAGCCAAGCCGCATCGTGGGCAACCCCGATAAGTGGGCAGCGGAGCAGCAAGAGCGCATCGTCGAGCGCCTGGCGCCCGTGGTGGACGCCGCGCTTGTGAAAGCCACGTACTACGAGGGCTTGGCGGCGAAGGCCGAGGCAAACAACCTCGTGTTGCAGCAGCAGGTACGGACGCTGGAGCGCGACCATAGCGCGTTGCGTGAGGATTACCGCGCCCTGGCGGCGCAGGTCCGCGCTATCGACCTACCAACCGTGATCGAGCGGTTAGGCGGTCAGGTGGACCGCTACGACGCGCACAAGTACCGCCTCGACGGCGAACATATCTCGATTACCGGCGAGCGTTTTTACAACCACGACCGGCAGCAGGGCGGCGGTGGCGCTATTGACTTGGTGATGCACGCGACACGCTACAGCTACCCCGAGGCCGTGGCCTACTTGCGGGACCTGCACGGCGCGGAAGCAGCCATAATGGCCGCGACATGGCGCGTTGCGCGACAAGCGCACGACGACGCCCGGCATATCGTGGAGCACGCCGAGCATCCGGCTTTCCGTGCGCCCGTTCACGATGAGACGCGCTGGCCGCAGGTGCGCGCCTACCTCGTCGACGAACGCCAATTGCCTGCGGCGTTAGTCGACGAGCTGCACGGGCGCGGGAGGATCTACGCCGACCAGCGCGCCAACGCCGTCTTCATCCGACAGGACGCCGACGGTACAGTCGTGGGCGCGAGCCTGCGCGGCACGGCGCCCGGCAGCGACTTCAAGGGCCTGGCGGGGGGCACACGCCGCGACGAGGGGCACTTCTCGTTCACAATCGGCAAGGCCGAGATGCACGCGGCGACCCAGGTCTACATCACCGAGAGTCCCATCGACGCGCTGAGTCGCGCGGCGCTGCTGCACGCGGCGGGCGATCGCCATGAGATGACGTTTGCCTCGACGGATGGGCACGGTGAGTTGCCACGTCGGCAGATCGACGAAGGGCTAGCGCGGCATGCCCTGGTCCATTGCTCATTCGACAACGACGCCGGCGGAGCCACGCTGTGGAAACGTGTCCAGGAAGCGTACCCCCACACGGGCGCGCTTGTGCGAGACAAGCCACCAACCGGCTGTAAGGACTTCAACGATGCGTTATGCCAGCCTGTGCGGCGCCAGGACCCCCAGAAGGAGCCGAGCCACCAGCGCGCGCACACGCTGAGTCATGGACAGCCCGTGGGGCAGCGCACAATCCGCGACGACCGCGACGACCGCCGGCTCTAACCACGCGTCGCTGAGCGGGCACGAGGGAGGCATGAAGAAGGGCCATGGGAGGTGGCGCCTTTAGTGCCCACCACTGTCCCATGGCCCTGTCGTCGCGTCAGACGACGTGTTTAGCGTTCGGTCAGCGCATAGTCCCGGTCGTACTCTACCTGCTCATCGTCTGACAGGCCCAGGACGCCGGCCGTGCTGGCGGTAGCGGCCAGCGTGCCGTCGTCGGACGCGTCGGCCGTCCGCTCATCCGTCTCCGTGCCACCCGTGTCGGATGTCTCACCCGCATCAGGGGTGTGCGTCGGCGCGGGTTCGGTGGTCAAGGGGCCGTTGCCCGTGGTGGTGTCCTCATCGTGACTGTCGATAAACACAGGGGCCACGAGCGGGCCGTCGGCGCGTGGAGGACCAAGGGGAGACACCCAACTCTCTCCCTCGGCCGGCGCGCGGTCCATCACCTCGGGGTCGTTATAGTAGCGGCGCTGGGTCAGGAGCGCGGGCCGGCACTGCGGCATCTTGACCAGCAGTTCGTCGGCGCGGATATTCATCACCTCGTCGGGCGTCAAGAGCGCGCGCTTGGTCTCCGACTGGCTGGCCCCGCCCCGATCGGTCGTGACGTGGAACCGTCCGCGCTGCACGCTGCTACTCTGCGCCACCTCCGTGGCCTGCCCCAGCACGGACGCGCTGAACCATTGGGCGTCGTCGTCCACCATGTTGCTCAGGCCTATCTTGGTGGCGCACGCGGCCTTGATGGCGGTGAAGCCTTCCTCACCGTAGGTCTGCACGAGCTGCACGGTGGCCTGCACGGCGTAGATGCCGTAGACGCCGGCGCTGCGCAGCAGGTTGATGACCGTCGTGAAGCGCGGGACATACCCGATGGCTCCCCACTCATCGGCGTAGATCATCACGTCGCGCCCAAGGCGGCCACCAGGCGTTGTGCGGGCGCTGGAGCCCAGCACGCGATAGAGGTCGAGGAAGAACGTCGCCGTGAGCGGGCGCAACTCATCAATCAACTCCGGGTCCAGGGCGATGAAGAGGGCGACCGGCCGGCCCTGGCCGCTGCCCAGGCGCGTCAGGTCGATTTCGTGCGTCGAGGTCGTCGCCTGGATCATGGGCTCGGAGAGCAGCATGAACTTGGGGCTAATTTCGCTCCAGATCGACCCGAGTAGCTTGTCATTCTTGCGCAGGTTGGACATAAAGCCGCGGGCCGCCTTGCGGGCGAGTGGCGCGGGGCTGTGGAGCAGTTCGTCCATGACCCACTCCGCGCCATGGCCGTTGAGGAAGTCGTCGAGGTGGGCGAGCGTCACGGTCTCACCGCTGGGGTCCTTGCCCTGCAAGTGGAAGATGGCGGGCATCATCACGTCACGCGCCCAGTTATCCCACACCGGCTCCTTGTCGTTCGCGCCGGTGTTTTTGATCCAGGCATTCGTCCAGAGGGCCGTCAGGAGCGGGCTCGTGCAGCAGGTCAGGGGGTTATACCCCATCGTCGTCGCGGGCGAGGTGAAATTGAGCACCCATACATCGTAATGCGTACTCAGGTAGGTGTACGCCTTCTGCAGCAGTTCCAATTTCAGGTCGGTGATGACCAAGTCGCGCTGGCCGGTCTCGCGCAAGATGTTGGCGAGGATGAAGCCGGCCGTCTTGCCCGCGCCCATGACGCCGATGAGCAGCGTGTTGAGCACCTGCACGGAGCGGTCCATGGCAATGCTGACGCCGTGGCGCGTCCCGAGTAGGAGCGGCGCGCCTTTATAGGCCAGCGCGCGCATCTCGGCGCGCGACATCCACCGCGCGCTCCCATGCGCCGTCGAGGGCTTGAGCTTGCGCGGCCGTGTGTACATGAACCATCCGACGCGCCAGGCCAGCATACCCAGTAACACGAGTGGGAGCAGCACCTCGATAGCGATCACGCCGCCCAGCCCACCATGCGCCCGCGTGTGCAGCCACGCATAGCGCGCGTCAATGTTGGCCGTCCACTGACTCCACCCTAGCGTCCGCACATGCGCGGTGAGCGGGCTGCTAATGGCCTGAATGAGCACGGCCGGCGGATAGGCTAACCAGACGTAGAGATGCCGCCACAGGCTTTGTGGCAGACCCAGGAGCCACACCAGGGCCGTGAAGGCGGACGCGCCCAGGGCGACGCGGGCACGCCGGGATAGGCCAGCCACGCGCCCCATAGCGCCCTCACTGACCTGAAAAAAGAGGTGAGGTGTACGGACTGTTTTCATGGTGTGCCTCCTACACGCAGCCGGCGCTTAAAGATCAGCTCAAAGCGCGTCGTCACGCCGCCGTCGAAGTACCCGATCATCGACGTGGGACGCGAGATGGGCGCGGCCGTGAGCATCTCCCATCCTTGCCGGCCCATCTCATTGGCGGCGTGATTCATAAACATCGGCATGTCGTCATACTTGATGGTTTGCATGCAGTACTCCCACTGCTCGATCGCGGGGGTGGCCGCGCTGGTTGCCTGCTCATGTGTATGCGTCATGGGTCTAGCTCTCCTCTATCCTGGTCCTCTTTCACGATCTCGCCTTCAAGTAACAGAGGCAGGGGGGCGGCGTCAAGGGCGGCGCGCCCGTTCCACAACGCGTGGGCGTCCTCGGCGACGAGCTGCGCGCCCAGGCGCAGAACCACGCCGGGGGAGGGTAGCCCCTCGGCGCGTAGCGCCGCGACCAGGCGCGCACCGTTCTCGCCCCTGCACGCCACCAGGACGGTCGCGAGTAAGCCTCCTACGATGACGAGCGGGAACGCGAACGCGGGCGCAAGCAGCGTCAGCATGAGCGCCGCGGCTGCCACGCCGAGCGCGCTCAGGGGCAGGCCCACGCCCTCCTCGTTATGGGCCTGCCACTCCCCGACTTGACGCGACAGCTCATACCAGGGCATCCAGCGATGCCAGCGGATATGGGCACGATAGGGTGGTCTACGCATGGTCTCTACCCTCCTTAGTGGGTCTACGATGAGCTAATGAAGAAACCGGAGCTTCCCGAGCGCGGAACGCCCGTGCGACAGGGCGGCACCGATCCCCGCGTCCGTGACCGACGTGGCGACCGCGCCCAGGATCGCGCCCGTCGAGCCCACGAATGAGCCGACGACGGCGGGCGTCTTATAGAGCAGCAAGACGAGGCCGAGCGCGCCCAGCGCCGCCGAGAAGCCGCCCAGCTCGGAGAGGGGACCGCCGCCGGCGAGCATGACGGCGATCACCTTGAGCACCACGCTGTAGCCGAGGGGCCAGAGCGCCAGGGAGATGGTCATCTTGACCCAGGCGCGGGCAATCATCTCCAGATAGGGCGACACGTAGCAGGCCATGCAGAGCGGTCCCACCAGAAAGAGCGCGCCGAGCATCGCCAGGCCGAAGTCGCGCACGACGACGGACAGGAGCACAAGCACGAAGGCGAGGAGCATCACCACCACGTCGAGGACGCCCTGGAGCGACAGAACGGCGTGCAAACTATAGATCGCGCCCCGGATGGCCTGCCAGGCGCTCTCGTGCGCGTCTAGGGGGATGCCGTTGATGACACCGGCGACGGCGTTGATGACCCCAAGCCCCCAGCCCATCAGCGTCGGGTAGCCGGCAATGACTCCGGACACGACCACGCCGCGCCGCACCGGACTCGTCAACTGGGCGAAATCCCCGTGCCCCAGTTGCTCCAGGTAGCGCGCGAACACGCCGAAGAGCAGGAGGCCGAAGAACAGGGTGGCGGCCAGTTCTTGCAACGACGTCTGCACGTTGCGGATACCGCCCCAAGATATCTCGTGGGCAATGTCCGGGGTGTAGGTCAAGTCGTGCTGAAAGGGTTTGACCATGCCGGTAAACCCGTCGCTCAGGCGATGCTCGATGGGCGAGAACAGGGCAACCAGCAGGCCGTTCACCACCGTACCGAGCGCGCTAAAGATCGCCCCGACGAACGCCCCTAGGTCAGGGCACCAGTTGAGCAGGCCGGTGCAGTACTGGCTCTGGTGGGTCGGGTTGACCCCTTGCGGAATGGGCGAGGGCGACGGCATGACGGTCGGCGACGGATAGGGCGTCTGTGTGGCCGGCGGGGTGTAGGTCGGGTACGGTGTCTGCGTCGAGACGGGCGGCGCGGTGGACGTCGGCTTGCTGGCGGCTCCAACGGCAGCACCGGGCGCCAGAAGCAGCACCGCGACCATGATCCCGATGGATAGAACGATGGTTCGCATCTTAACGCTCCCTCTTCGCTGCTAACTCAGTGATAGCGGCCGCCACGCTGCCCAGGCGCGCGATGGCCTCGTTCCGCGCGGGTACATCGGTCCAGGTCTCGGTCGTGAAACAGGCGTACTCCAGCGGCGGAGCCATCACATCGACCTCGCCACGGCGACGGCTGCCATCCTTGGCCTGACGGAAAAGGACCATCTGACCCTCGTGCAAACTCGTCATCACATGCGCCTCCTCCACGGAACACTGCAACGCGCGGGCAGCCCAGGCCGCAGTGTCCTCGTCGTCGCGGACGTCGGCCAGACGGAACACACAGCGCAAGCTAGCGGCGTCAAAGATCGGCTTGGTGGCCGGCTTAATCAGCTCAGACACCTGTTGACTGGCAAAGGCGAGGATAAGCCCGATGTGCCGGCTACGTTTGGCCCAGTTGGTCAGCTCGCGCCCGGCCCCCATGAACTCACTCAAAAACCACCCTTCGTCGATGGCGAGGAACTCCGCGCTGGCTCCGCGCGTCGCGTCGAAGGTACTCTTGGCGCGCTGGGCCATCGTGTCCGTAATCACGAACAGCATCAACGCATAGAGCGGCGGGTCCAGGTCGTCGAGGTTCCAACACAGCACATCCTCCGCGATGTTGACGCGGGTGTGACGGTCCACGAGATGGGCATAGCGGCCGTCGCCGTAGGTCGGGTCCGTCACGAAGGAGAGGAGCGTCGCGTGTACCTTCCCCAGGACCTCGCGCTTCCGCTCAGGCACACCGTCGGCAGCGGCGCGGGCCTCCAACTCGGCGACCAGCTCACGTTCCAGGGGCGCGTCCTCGCGGAGCAACGGCCGCTCCTGCCCACTCGTCACGCCGTGGCGCGCGTAGACCGCCTGGATGGCCCGGTCGAGTTCGCTGCGCACCTCGCCGTCCAAATCCTGACCCGGACTGCACAGCAGGATCTCGTGGGCGGCCACGAGCACACTGACCTTGCGGCTGAGTTTCTGGCCGGCGGGCAAGTCCCACAGGTTGATAATGGGCGGGTCATCCTGCTTACCGGGCGCGATATAGGCCCCGCCGCAGAGGTCCACGAACGGCGCGAAGTGGTCGGCGCGTGCGATCAGCGTCACGCGATGGCCCCGGTAGCGCGACCACAGGGCACAGCGCAGCAGCCAGAAGGTCTTGCCCATACCCTGTGATCCGGTCACGGTCATCACGCTGGTGGACAGGCTCGGGTGGATCAGATCGAGCAGCACCAGCTCGTGGCCACGGCTGGCGAAGCCCACTGGGAAGCCGGTCGGCGTACCAGGATTGTGCGCCAGGAACGGAAGTCCATTCCAGACGGCGCTGGTGTGCCAGCGCTTGGCGCGTCGTCGCGCCGTGTTCTGCCCGAGTGGCAACGACGCGCGCCAGAGCGGACCCTGGTAGCCGCGCCCTTTGCCGGGCTGGATACCCAGGCGCGTGCCGATGAGCGAGAGGGCGCGGCGCGTGGCCGTGTCCAACGCCGCCATGCTCTCAGCCTGGAGCGTCAGCACGACCGTAGACAACGCCAATCCCTCGACGGCGCTATGCAGGTCCTGGGCGAGCGCGCCCGCCTCCTGCAGCGCGTCCTCGTCGTCGAGCGAGGGCAGGCGCTTACGTTCGTAGGCCCGGCGCACGGAGGCGGCGGACGCCTTCCGCTTGCGCAAGACCCGCGTGCGCTCCCGGAGGTTGTCCAGGCCGCGCAGGTGCCAGGACAGGCGGGCGGTACATTCGATGGCGATGAGGTCGCCCAGGTAGCCGGGGCTGGTGAGTTCCTTGGGCGTGAGCAGGTACAGGCTCCGGGTATAGACGGTCGCGCCGTCGGCGGTGGTGGTGTGCACGATCTCGCGGCGACGCTCCTGCCAGTGGCGGGGTGTCAGCGCCTCGATCAGGTCCTCCGCGTCGGCCAGGCCGTCGGGTTGCATGGCGCCAGGGTTGGCCGTGCGCCACAGCAGGGCCAGCACGTCGGCGCGTCGTATGCGGTGCGCCGCGAGGTCGGACGCCTTGACCTGCGCGAGCGTGTCGTCCACGGCCGCATCGAGGCCGTGGCGGTCGATACGGTCTTCATCGACGCGCCGGAGCCCGAGCTGGTCGCGCGCCTCGTCGAGGACGCCGGCCAGGCCGCCGCGTGCCTGCGGGGCCGGCGCGTCGATGAGGTAGCCCGAGAGGTCGGGGACGTGGGTACGCGCCACCTCGCGCTCCAACCACGCCAACGTCGGGGCTGCGATCTCGCGTAGCGTGCGATCAGGCGTGGTCACGGTCGCGCTCACGGCGTCGATCACGGCGTCAGGCCGCACCGGGTTACTCTCGATCACGACCTGCAACGCCTGGGCCTGGGCCAGGCCATGCACGAGGGCCGCGAACTCGCGGCAGACGCGCTCCTGGTCGTGCGCGCCGAGGCTGCGCAGGTTGAGGAAGGCGTCGACCCGCACGATAGCCAAGCAGGACCCATCGGCGAAGATGAGCGAGCCGTCCGGCTCGACGGTGAAGCGGCCAGGCCCCGAGGGCAGGGGCAGCGGCCCCGTGCCCGCTGACGCGACGCGCGGCGATTTAGGGACGTCGGCGGCGGGCGTTGAAGCGTCGCCAGAGGGCCGTGACGGCAGGACGCGACGGACGGCCCTGGCCCAGGCGCGCGGCGTCGTGGCGCGCTCCGTGGGGCGTGTGGAAGGGGATCGGTTGGGTGTCATGGCGCGGCTCCTTGCTGATGTAGGTGTGACGACGCAGGCTAAAGAAGAGGTGTTGCCGGATGGTCGGCTCCCGGTTGGGGTCGGCCATGGCGTAGAACACGAGGGCCAAGCCACCGCCGGCGATGCTCGTCAGGATGATGTGGCCGAACACGGCGAGCAGCGTCGTGCCGAACACAAAGGCCCCGAGCCACCAGACACCGCCGGCGGCGATCCCGGCCGTTAGCAGGGCTACGGTCTGCGCGATGGTCAGATTGCCTGGTCCGCCGCGCCACGGCTCGTTAGGGACGCGCGGGGAACGGCGATTACTCATGGGTTGCATAGCGTGTTGTCTCCCTAAAGACTTTTTCTACAAGTTAAGGATTTTAAGCCGTTGTCAAGGCCATTTTTGCAGCTTTTAAGCCAACCTGATAGCCGCCATGTTGTACAAACGCATGAGGCGCATGGCGTAGCGACAGCCGTGTGTGGGAGCAAAAGGCTCGTGGAAGTACGGCGTATATGCTGCTACGCTCCCTTTGCCGCCCCGAGTGGCGGACATGCGGGTACGTGACATGTGGCTCAGAACCTTAACTTGTAGGCAATACCCTAAAGAGAAAAGCGGTGGGCGCTGGCCACGTCGACCAGGCCCACCGCTAGCCTCAGTGCGGATTGATGATGAGGGGCTACCCGATGTTGGCCCCGGCCTGCTTGGCGAGCGTGGCCGCGATGACCCGGATCAGGATCAACAGGGCCATACCCACGAGCGCCGTGCGCGTGACATCCGCGCCATGGCGATAGCCCAGGATGCCGGCGAAGACACCCATGAACACGCCAACGATGCCCAGGCCGACGGCGGCCAGGATGATCTGCGTCCCGAACGAATTGATGAGGTCGAGCAGTGTCTGCATGGTCTACGAGTCCTTTGCTCATGATCCCGCGCCATACTGCATCACCTCTGGTAGAGTTGAAGGCGAAGCAGATGGGACGGCTCTACGTCATAGTGTGTCTGCCTGTTGTCTTCCACGGGCCGGGCTGTCTGTCGCAGTCGCGGCCTTTTGTCGTACCCGTCCACCTCTCGATATGTCCCGATAGCCCCTCCCTCTCCACGCCAGTCCTGCTGTAGCACGCGCATCTGTCATTTTTCCCGCTTTAGGGGTCAGGGGCACTCTCGATGAGGCCTGTTCCGCTGTCGTCGCCCGAGATGGGCGAGATGGGCGAGACCGTAAGTGGCGGCGTCCGGACGGGCCGGGTGGCGGTGCTCGCGCTCACCCGTGTCATCCTCGTACGATAGCCATGCAAACCGTGCGGCTGGCCTCATCGAGAGTGCCCCTGACCCCTAAAGCGGGAAAAATGACATCCATGTATGCGCGGTCCCCCTTTCTCTCGCCATACGGCGGGGCTACCCTTGTGCAAAGCGGCCTCGACGTGCTACGGTTACGGGCAGCGGACAGGCATGCGCTCACCCGAGATTGAGCCTGCGGTAAATTGAAGGTACGATTTACCGCAGGCTTGATCCAGTGTATAGCACACGACGAAGGGTGTCAAGTGTATGCCGTCGATGTATGACGTGCCGTCGCTGCCACGGCGCGCACACCTGTCTTTGGTGAAAGTGGAGATGCCCAGGAAGCGCCGCGACCCCGCTGCCGCAGGACCCGCACAGCCCTTCGCCAAGCGGCTCAATGAGCTGTTCGACAAGCGGCTCGATCCCGCGACGGGGAAGAAGTATGCCGCGCAGCAGGTCGCGGAGGCGACCGGGATCGCGGCCTCGTCCTTGAGCAGCATGCGCCGGGGCAAGGTGGAGGCGCCGGGCATCAACAAGGTGACGGCCCTGGCCCGGTTCTTCGGGGTCGACCCCGGCTACCTGACGGGCAGCGAGCCTGTGGCGTACCCTGAGATCGCGGAGAACGACCAGGCGCTGCGCGAGGCGCTGGAAAACCCCGTCGTGCGCGACATCGCCATCCAGACCCGTAGCTTCAACCGCGAGCAGTGGGACCACTTCCTGGCGATGCTAGAACACCAGCGGGAGATCGACCGCATCACCGAGGAGCGTATACGCCGGGAGTACGAGCGCAAAGCGGCCGTGGAGCGCCCGCCCCGTGATATCTCCACGGGCAGGCACCGGAGAAAAGACGACACGCTACCACGCCGCGACGAGGACGCCGACGACGGCGAGCGGGGGTGAACGCAGCCGTCCCCTTCTTTTCCAAGTAGGGAGACATTGCCGGCGATTCGTTCGGGTATGAAGACGCGCGTAGGCTAACCGCTCGGGCTCCGGCAGCGGCGCCGGCGTGGCTCGCTCGCTAGCCGTGCTCACAGCGCCACCACGACGTTGCGCAGGGCACAGGCCCCGGATTGGCCGCGACCACCGCGACCACAAGGGGGGATCGTGCGCGTTCGTCGATGCGCGTAACCAATCAAGCCGTAGCCCTCTCGCCGTCCCTGAGCAACCACGCGGCGAGGGCCAAGCCGCCGGCGATGATCGTGGTCCAGCCGGGCAAGCGGACGCCGCCGAGGAGCATCAGGAACAGCCCGAGCGCGGCGGTCGTCGCCGCGATCCCGAACGCGAGGGCCACCAGACCGTCGCCCGCGCGGCGCACGCTCGCCAGGACCGCCAGCACGACGACCTCGAACACGGCCGCTCCCATACCGATCGCCGCGAACGACGGCCCCGCCCCGATGGGCCAGGTTGTTTCACCGCGCACCGCTGGGGCCAACCCCCACACGCCGAGCAGCGTCGGGATGCCTGCCAGGGCGACGAGCGGCGCGACGCCGACGCGCACGACCCGACCGGCTGCGTGCAGGGCGACCCCGCGCTGTGCGTCCCCCTCCCGTTCGAGCGTTGGCCTCACCCCGGCGCAGACGGCGGCCCCGAGCGCCACGCCGCCGTAGAAGGCCGCGACCGTCTGGTCCGCGCGCCCCGCGAGCGCCGGCCAGCCGGCCGGCGCGAGAGTGTCCGCGACGTGGAGCACCACCACCTGACAGGCCAGGGTCGCGGCGCCGAAGGCCGTCGTGAGCCGCCAGAAGGCCGCCCGAGCGTGTGCCGTTGTGGGGCCGGGTGGTGGGGGAGCGGGGCGCGCGCGCGCGGGGGCCGTTCGCTGCTGGGAGGTGTCGCACCCGACCACGACGAGCAGCAGGGTCGCGTCGAGGAGCAGCGCGCCGACCACGCCGCGGTGGCCGGCCACGGCCACCGGGCCGAGGAGCAACCCGACGATGAACCCCAGGAAATACGCGGACTCCGCGACGGCGAGCCACGACGGGCGCCACGCGGCAGCCAGCCCTGAGCGCACCGACCGGCCCGCGTACCAGAGGGCGCACCGTCCCACCAGGCCGGCGAAGAACACCCACGCCACCGCGCCGGCCAGGGGCGCGTGACCGGGACGCGCGGCGCTCCCCGCCCGCTCGACCAGCGCGGGCGGGGTACCCAGCCAGACGACTCCGAGCAACACGACGGAACTGAGCACGGCGCCCAGGGACAGGCCGATCAGCGCCCGCCCCTGGGGTGCCCGGCGCACCGCGAGTAGCAGGCCCAGGCCCAGCGCGTTGCCCGCGAGGAGGGCCAGGAGGGACCCGCTGCCGAGCACGGCCAGGCCCGTCACGCCCTTGGCCGCGCTCAGGAGTCGGCCGCCGCCGACCGCGGCCAGCAGGTTGGCGAGGGCCAGCAGGCCGAGCGGCCAGTGCGGTGGGCGGCCCCCCGCGCTCACAACGCCCGTTCCCAGGTCTCCCCGACGAGGTCGTGGCCGAAGCTGTGGTGCTCCTCCCGCGCGACGAGCGTGAACCCCGCCTTCTCGTAGATGTGGCGGGCCTCGACGAGCACGCTGTTGGTCCAGAGCCTGAGCGTCTGGTAGCCGGCGCGGCGCGCGAAGCGGACGCACTCCTCCACGAGGCGGGAACCCAGGCCGAGGCCGCGCGCCGTGGGCTCGACCAGCAGCAGCCGGAGCTTCGCGGTCGTATCGTCGGCCCGCACGACGAAGACGGAACCGACGATCTGGCCGTTCATCTCCGCGATCCAGCAGCGTTCGCGCGCCGGGTTGTAGGCGGTGATGAAGTCGGACACTATCTGTGCCACGAGAACCTCGAAACGCTCGTCCCAGTCGTACTCCTGGGCGTAGAGGACGCCGTGGCGATGGACGACCCAGCCCATGTCGCCGGGCTCGTGCGTCCGCAAGAAAAAAGGCTCGGCGTACTTGAAATCCTTGTCGAGCACGCCTTCGATGGTGCGCATGGCCGCCAGCAGGCGTTGGTGGTCGCCGTCGCCCAGGCCGTCGAGCATCTCGCCCACCTCATCGCGCGAGCGCCGGTCGAGGAGGGCGAAGGCGGCCGCGCCGTCCGGGGTGAGGCGCAGGAGGCGGTGGCGCCCGTCGCTCTCCGAGCGGACTTTCTCCAGGAGCCCGCGCCCTTCGATCCCGGCCAGGGTGCGGCTGAGATAGCCCGCGTCCAGGCCCAACGCGCGGCCCAACTCCGCAGCGGTCAGGTCATCGCGCTGCGCCACCTCGAACAGGATGCGCGCCTCGGTCAGGGAGTAGGGGCTGTGCAGCAGGCCCTCGCGCAGCACGCCGATCCGGCGGGTGAAGGTGCGGTTGAAGCGCCGCACGGCGCTAATGTTGTCCTCGCGGGTGTCTGCGTACATCGACGAACCTCCTTGCGGTCTTCTTTTAGTGCTATTATCTATCATCTGCTTGCTTTAGTCAACTATCAAGTGCTACCATCATCACAAGGGCAACGACTGCAAACGACTGCATAGGAACGACAACATAGGAACGACACGCCGATGATGACCGACGTGGTACCGATGCGCGCGGGCTGGGAGAGGCAGGGGACGTGGGAGCGCGCGGCCTGGCAGGTCGCGGTGCTCGCGGGGGAACTCGGGCTGGAACTGGCCTCACTACAACAAAACCGGGGAAATTCCCGTTAAGCGGCATGTCGAGCACTGGAACTCGGGCTAACTTAGGGTCATGGATCATTCCGCGACAAGTTTTGGGGCCGAACGTGCCCGGATTTTGGCCCTCAGAAGTCCTACCACCCCTATCTTGAAACCTTCTCGTCATAGAACCATGATTCCACGACGAGTGTTCTACGACGAGTCGACGCTGCCGGCGAGTGTTGGACCTTAATGTGACGAAAATGACGCTTGTTAGCGGGGATTATCCCGGCTTAAATGTTGAGACCCCGAACTGGATGCAGAGGCGATCATCCTGAGCGATGTGCGAGACCTGCTAACGCTACGAGGCCAGCTGCGCCGTCAGCTCACGCAAGGCGCGTGGCCTGTGCGCCTGTTGCGCGCCCTGGGGAACGGGGGGTAGGCAAAGCCTCGGCGGCGTCGTCGGCATAGCTCGTTACGCTCATGCTGACGACGCCGCCGAGGCTGCTGGCTCGCCCTATTTTCATGCGGGATGGTCGCGGCGAGCCGCGGGGTCCACTACTTGGAAAAGAATAGGCGGGGGACCGGGCGGGAAGCGCGCGGCCCCGCTGCCCATTAGCCAAGAGCGCCGGCGCCGGCCTCGGCGTTGCCCTCGCCCTGGGGCTGTTGGCGCGGCGAGACGTCCCGGAGGAAGAAGGCCGCCAGGAGGGTGATCGCGCTGAAGATGAGCACGGCGATCAACCCATTCCGAATAGCCACGTCCAGGGACACCGTGAGGTCGTGGAAGATGACATCCAGCAGGCGCCGCGTCTGTTGCGCGGCCTGGGCGAGCGCGGCGGCTTGCCGCGGACCCGGCGGCACCTGCGCCGTCACCGCCTGCCGCGCGAATCCCAGCGCCTGGCGGGTGATTTGTTGGCGGGCGCTGCCGCTCACGAGGACCTGTGGGTTGGTCACCGCCGTCACCCCCGCCGGGGTCAACAGCCGCACGGCGGCTGCCGGCAGCCGCGTGGCGATATCGGCGGTGAGGGTGTGATTGACCACGGTCCCGACGACGGCCACGCCGAGGACGATCCCCAGTTGGCCGAGGTAGCGGATGGCGCTGGTACCGGAGCCGAGGCGGCTCTGTGGGAGCGCGTTCTGGGCCGCGAGTGTGAGCACCGAGAAGAAGGGACCGATGCCGAGGCCGGCGATGACCATGGCGATGGTCGTGAAGAGTAGGCTGGTCGTGGGTGTCAGGCGCGTCAGGAGAAACGTGCCGATGGTCAGGAGGACGGCCCCGGCGATGATGATGCGTCGATACCCGTTGAGGCGGTTGATCAACGCGGCCCCGACCGTCGCTCCCGCGACGGAGCTGAGCGTGAACGGCGTGATGAGGGCGCCCGCATTGGTGGCCGGCTCGCCGAGCACGCCTTGGAGGTACAGGGGCAAGTAGATGACGAGGCCGCTGAGGGCCATCAATGCCACGAGCGAGAGGGCGGCGGCGGGCGCGAAGACCCGATTCTGCAAGAGATCGAGCGGCACGATCGGCTCGGCGACGACGCGCTCGACCAGGATGAACGCCGCCAGCAGGACAACCGATGCCGCCAAGGTCCCGACGACCTGGGCGGAGCCCCAGGCATAGGTGGCGTTGCTGCCCCAGGTGAGCCCAAGGACAAGGCACGTCGTGGCGGCGGCGGCGAGTAGGGCGCCGATGACGTCGATGCGCCGGACGGCCGCCCAGCCGGTCCGCGTCGTGGTGCGGATAGACAGATCGCGGGGGAGATAGAGCAGGAGGCCGGCCAGGGCGATGAGACCGATCGGAACGTTCACATAGAACACCCACCGCCAGCGCGCCTCGGTCGTGACCAGGCCGCCCACGAGGGGGCCGTGATCTGTGAGCCAGCCGCCGAGGGTCGGGCCGGCGAGGTTCGACACGCCGTAGACGGCGCCGAACAAGCCGCCCCACTTGGCGCGTTCTTGTGGGGGGAAGATGTCGGCGACGACCGCGAAGCTCAAGCCGATGCCGATGCCCGCGCCCAGCCCTTGCAGGGCACGGAAGGCGATCAGCTGATTCATCGTCTGCGCGGCGCCGCAGGCGACCGAGCCGATGAGGAAAAGGAGGACGCCGCCGACGACAAACCACTTGCGGCCGAATTGATCCGAGAGCGATCCCGCGACGGGGACCACGGTGGTCGAGGCGAGGGTATAGGCGATGACCGCCCAGGTGTAGCGATCAAACCCATGGAGGCTGGCGATGATGCGCGGGAGGGCGGTGCCCACAATAGTTTGGTCCAGCGCTTCGAGCAACAGGGTCAAGAGGAGGGCGGCGAGGACACTCGCCAGGGCGACGCCATTGAGACGCCGCTCGGTGAACGGGTGGTCGGGGGCCGTCGTGGCGCCGGCGCTCCCGGTCGTGGTCGCGGTCTGGGTGTCACCGTGGTTGGTGGTCATGGCGCGGCTCCTTTGTCGGGGGCATCGACGCTGATCGACGAGGGCACATCCTGTCCTCTCTCTTCATCGTAGCGTCATAAACGGATCATCCAGAGGCGCGGAGTTCTACGCGTCGTCTTCGCCTGCTCCCTGCCCGATGGGCCGCTACACGCTGTCCTAATTGGAGTGGAGGCCGAAGCTGTTGCCGTCCTGATCCACGAATTCGGCCCAGCCGCCGAAGGGCTCTCTGGCTGGTTCTTTGGTGAAGCGCACGCCGCAGCCGGACAGCGCGCGATGCGCGGCGTTGATGTCGTCGGTTTCGAGGACGATGCCCGTGTTCTTGCCGAGCGGCGCGCCGCCAGCGTCACCGGCCATCTCATCGCCGTAGCCGCTCGCCAGCACCACCTCCGTCGGCGACCCGGCGGGCGCAACCGTGAGCCAGCGCACCCCTTCGCCCATGGGCATGTCGCTGCGCTTCTCGAAGCCAAGGCGCTCGGTATAGAAGCGCAAGGCCTCGTCCTGATCCTTCACATGGACGGTGACGACGCTAATGTGGGAGATGGTCTTGGTGCTGTCTGTGGCGCTCATGTCTGGCGATCCTTTTCTCTACGACGCGGCCCCTACGATGTGCCGCGATTGATGCGATCCGGTCAACGACCGGCCGCAACCTCAATATAGCACGGATGTTCTATGAAAACTTCTCGAATCTTGCGCTGTTTGGCGGCGCCGACGGCGCGCTCGGCTGTGCATCCGGGTGCCCGTAGAGCCGGGCGATCGCGGCCCAGTCGGTGGCGGCCGCGTCGGCGGCGATGGCGTGGCGCGCGGCAATGGCCGCCTGCAGAGGGAGTCACGCAACGCACTTTTTGCCCGTGGACGCGATCATGGAGTGGCCGGCCAGTGACTGTCTCCAGTCTCATTTCAGATGCGCAAGAAAAAGACGATGTGGAGACCCTGATCGACACACCGCGCTAGAGGAGGAGGTGCATCGTCCGGTCACATCGGTGACGGATAGAATCGCGCTTATCGACCACTGGACAGCGTGGAACACGCTTGTGAGAGGTGCGTGACACCCCCAAAAGCGGCCGTTGCATCCGTCAAAATCGTGACCAACATGTGTACCCTATCCTCCGACGTGGTGTGCCTGATCGACTATCCCCATATGGGGAACATAAAGCAGCAGCCGGACCACAGCGGAGAATGCCCTTGGTAAAAGCAAGCGGACGCACGGCGACGACTTCACTACTTGGAAAAAGAATAGACCGGCTCCCCTCCCCCAAGCGCCCCGGAAACGCACGTTTCCGCACCTCTACCCCGACTGATGATTATGCGGCGCACACCCCCGCGACGCCGGCGAGATCGCCACTTTTACGCGTGACGCCACGACAGCCGCGCGGTTCCGCACCCTGAAAGGCGTTCGTTTTATAGGGGTACTGTCCGAATAAACATGTACCTATTTTGCCCCTGTTTTAGGCCCTTTTACCCTTGATATTGTCACTATGTAGATAGTATAATTAGGAGGTAGGGAATAAAAAAAGCGGGCTGCCCCCTCCCTAGTCAAGAGTATTGGGCAGCCCGCGAGTGAGACCCCCTACGAGGGAGTTCTATGTCATGGTAGCACAGGCCCAGGATACCCATACCCCCGCTATCCCCGCCCCAGGCGGGACGCCCCGCGCGCTCACCCCCCAGGAGCGCGGGCGGCTGGGCGGGCAGGCGACGTTCGCCCGTTATGGGCGCGCACACTACAGCCGCATCGGCGCGGTCGGGTTCGCCCGCGCTATCGAGGCAGGTTGGGGCGAGTACCTGTTAGCGAAGCTGGCCCCGTCGTACCGCGCTAAGTTCGGGCGCGATCCGGTCTTGGGGCGCAACAAGGCCGGCGACCAAGCCCGCGCCGCCGCGCGCAAGGCGACGCCCACCCTCGGCCGCTGCGCGTGGCAGGGCTGCACCGCCCAGGCGACCGAGCGGCACCACGTAGACGGCTGGCAGCAGAGCGCGGATACCTGCGGCCTCTGCGCCGCCCATCACGACGAGCTAGAGCACTTGTGGCGGGAGGCGCTGCGGCGGCACCGCCCGTTTGCCCGCACGCAGGAGCCGCCCACCAAGCGGGCTATCGCCATCAGCGTCGGCGTTGGCCTGGACGACGCGATCCCCTTCTAACTCCGACAACAGCCGTGGGCGAGGGGCGACCGTCCCCGCCCACGGCCTACCACCGAGAGGATGCACACCATGACCATGACAGCTATTGCCGCCCCGGCCGCCCCGCAGCCGCTCGCCTACCAGCACCGTGCCCGCCTGCTGTGCGCGTCCTGCTTCAACGGCCTGGACATGCGCCCCCGGCCCTACGGCGGGACGGTCCTCCCGATCCCCGCGACTGGCCGGCCACCCGTCGCGCGCCGGCTGTGCGCCGGGTGTGGCGTCGAGCTACCCGTACCCGGCCTGTTCGGGCTCGGCGTCCTGAGCGCCACCGTCGGCGCACTCGCCGCGTGCGCGGCGGGCCTGACCACGCCGCCCCACCTGTTCGCGCGCCACTGGACCGGCGATTGGGGCGAGATCAGCGCGGAGGATGACGGCTTGAATGAGGACGCGATCCGCGACGGCGCACGCATCTTTAGCGTCTACCACCTACAAGGCGGCGGGCGCGTGTGGGTCATCACCGAGGCGGGCCGGCACGCGACCACGCTGCTGCTGCCGAGCGAGTATTAGGCCCCAGGGCCGGCCCGCTCCCCACCGAGCGGCCGGCCCCCTACCGTAGAGGAGAAAGCACCCATGGGCATGAACCAGATGATAGTCTTGCAGTCAGGGCGGGACACGCAGGAGGCGCAGGAGGCGCAGCCCTGCCCGTTCAACGCGGCCCCGACGACCCTCTTTGAGGTGATCGACCGGGCGGTAAGCGCCGTGATCGACCACCTCAACCGCTGGGACAACCTCGACGAGCGCGAGGGCGAGGACGAGGCGCACTTCGAGGCGTATGTCCGCTGGCGCGTCGCCATCATCGACGACGCGGCGGCGCAGGCGCTGACCCTCATGGCCGGGGACAGCCTGGCCGCCGAGGGGAGCCGCTGGCTCGACGCCCACGCGCGGGCCTAGCGCGACCGAGAGACCAACGCCGGCCGGGGCACCCACCCCGGCCGGCCGTTTCACCAGGAGGATCGACCGATGATGAGGATGAACGCCGGCACCGGCCGGCGCCGTGTGCGCAAGCCCCAGGAGTTGCCCCGCCCGACGCGGTACCATACGAGGGATACCACAAGGGGGAGGGGCCGCGTGCCGCTAGTCATCGACGGCATCACACATTACACCACGGCCGAGGCGGCCGCCGCGCTAGGCATCACGCAAGCGGGCGTCAAGTACGCGATCAGCCGCGGCACGCTGACCTCCGTGCCGGTCAACCCGCGCCTGAACATGGTGCCCGAGCCGAGCATCGAGGCGTACCGGCGCAACCATCTGGGACAACAGGGGCGACCCAAGGGCGTGAAGAACAAGCCGAAGGCCTCGACGACCCCGGACACCCCTCCCGCAGGGCGGGAGAGCGGTGAATGAGCGCGTATGCGCGGACAAGCGACGACGAGGGATAAGTGGGCGATAAGCCGCGCCGGATCATGTATCTGAGTGTTGAGAGAGGTTGGATATCGAATGCTGTCTATCGAGCTATTCACCGGGGCCGGTGGCCTGGCCCTCGGGACGCATCGCGCGGGATTCCATCACCAAGCCGTCGTCGAGCGCGATCACGACTCGTGCGACACGCTGCGGCTCAACGTGGAGCGCCACGCGGCCACGGGAGTTGACTGGCCCATCCACGAGGCTGACGTCACCGCTTTCGACTACGCCCCCTACACCCACGGCACCCTCGACCTGCTCGCGGGCGGGGCGCCCTGCCAGCCGTTCAGTCTAGGCGGCAAGCACGCCGGCGAGGCCGATGGACGCAACATGTTCCCGGCGGCCTTCCGCGCCGTGCGGGAGCTGCACCCCCGCGCTTTCCTGCTCGAGAACGTCAAGGGCCTCACGCGCCAGGGATTCAGGCCCTACTTCGACTACATCGTGGAGCAGCTCGCCTTCCCCCATATCGCGCCGCTCCCCGGCGAGGGCTGGGAGGGTCATAAGGCGCGCCTGGCCGGCTACCACGCCGCCGGCGAGGCGGTCACGGCGGCGCCGTGGAACCAGGCGCCGGCGTGCCGCTACAACGTCAAGTATCAGGTCTACAACGTCGCCGACTTCGGCGTGCCGCAGGAGCGCCACCGCGTCTTCATCGTCGGCTTCCGGCACGACCTGGGCGCTCATTGGGGCTTCCCGATCCCGACGCACTCCGAGGACGCGCTGCTCTACGCGCAGTACGTCGACGGATCGTACTGGGAGGAGCACGGGCTGGATCGGCGCCCGGCGCCCACCCAACTCGCCAAGCGCGTCGCCCAACTCGCGCGGAGGCCCAAGCCCCTAACCCTCCGCTGGCGCACTGTCCGCGACGAGATCAAGGATTTGCCCGAGCCCATCGACCGCGACCCCGATCCGCCGATCGCCAACCACGTTGGCATCCCTGACGCGCGCAGCTATCCGGGTCACACGGGCAGTCCGTGGGACTGGCCGGCCAAGGCGATTAAGGCGGGCGACCACGGCAACCCGGGTGGGGAGAACATGTTGCGCCGTGACGACGGCTCGGTGCGCTACTTCAGCGTGCGTGAGCTCGCCCGCTTGCAGACCTTCCCCGACGAGTGGCGCTTCGCCAACTCATGGACGGAGAGCCGGCGCCAGCTCGGCAACGCCGTCCCCGTGGAGATGGCGGCGTTGCTCGCTCGGCTGATCCACGCGGAACTCGAACGGGTGGACCGTTACACGGCCAAGCGCGATTGTGAACCCGTCTTGATGGCTATGTAGGCGAGGGGCGGAACGGGGCGCATTGGTTCCGCGCTGGGCTAACCATGCCTCCTCACATCGCCTCGGGTAGTGTCCCGATGGACGCGCCGGCGAGTGCGCGCTCGATAATGCTCAGTATCCGCTCGGGGGACAATTCGTTGGGCTGGAGATACTCCGCTCCGTTACGCCCCGGGTGGATGGTGTCCCACATGGAACGCTGGCCGGCGTGGCGGCCCCCGCCGGCCGCGTTGCTCCCGAAACCGCTCACGTAGCTATTCCATAGGGGATGGTAGCGCCTAATCAGATGGTGCTCGCCTAAGCGGATGAAGGCGTCTTCCAAGACGAGGTACTGGCAATAGAAATCGGCCAGGTCGAGATTTACCGCCTGCCTAATCGATGTCTTGTGTTTGCTCAATCGGTTATGGAGCGCGTCGCTCCTCTCGTCCGGCTCGGTAACGCCGGTGCGCGTGGCGGACCGCTCCGACTTGCCGACGTAGATCGGGGCCGTGAAGTGGTCACCGCGATTCTCGGAGGCGAGCGCCTCATAGGCCCTAAACGGCATGTGTTCGCCCGTGTAGTAGAGCATATACAGCCCCGCACCCTGGAACATGGGGAGCGCGGTGAGCGACCTGACGGGGCGATTCATCAGGATTTCGTCGATAATGGTCTCACCTATCCTCGCGGTGAGGCCTTCGTACACGGGGTCGTCCAGCGGGTCGAAGGGCATTTCCTCCACCCACGAGTGGCGGGACATGGTCATCTCTTTCCGGCGATGCCGATACCTCTACGGACAACATATGTTGTCCGTAGAGGTATCGGCATCGCCGGGCTTTTCTGTACGCCGTGCCTGTCTTATCGCACTGCGTACCGACCCGTAGGGGGTGGACTAGTGGCACGGTCCTTGGGACAACCGCTGGGTTGGGCTAGGACTCGAATGGGAGTAAGGGCGTGCTCCGTACCACAACGACCCGCCGCCGTGTCGCCCTCGACATGGCGCGCCCGTGGACATTCCGCCTCTCTAGTCGGGGTCGTTGGTCAGCGCCGATGCCACCCGTTCCATGATGTCGCTAATCTCTAAAGGATTTTTGGGCAGATCGAATGCCCACGCCCGGCCCGGGTGCAGCGTGTCCCACATCGAGCGATGGGAGGCGCCGGGCTCCTCGTGGGGCGAATGCTGCGCGAAGCCCGTGATAATCGTATTCCACAGTGGGTGCGTCCGCTTGATGAGCAACGACTCACCGAGCGGGCTCAGATAAGCGGGGGCGATGACATAGCGACAGTGGAAGTCGTCGAGTTTGAGATTTTCCGCTTGCTCGATCGATCGCGCGTCTTCCCGTAAGAGAGGGGACAACGCGAAAACCGCCCGCAGCTTAGTGGCTGCATCGTCGAGGGGGATCATGCGCGGCGCGCTGCCGATATAGATGGGCATCGCGAACTTGCCATCGCGGTTCGCCTCCGCCAAGGGCCTGTACGCCGGGAAGTCGCCTGTATAGTACACGGCGTAGACACCTGTGTCCTCGACTTCCGGGACCGCATCCAAAGGTATCACCGGCCGAGCCATAAGGGCATCGATCACATGCTGCCCCAGCACATACTCTTTGAGGACGTCGAAGCGGTACGCGATGGCGGACGCGTCGTTGGGGCTTTGAACGAGCTTGTCGAACTGCACGAGATCGTACGCGGCGCTAGCCAAATCCTGCTCCGCGCGAACGCGGTTGTCTTTCCGTCGTTGCTCGAAGTCAAGGAGCGCGGAACGTGATACCGGAAGTGGATCGTCCGCCGGGAGAGCTTCTCCTATTTCTCGAAAGAGTAGGTAGTAGATGATGAGCATTCCTATCGCCGTCAATAGGGGATCATTCGCGCTGAACACGGACTCCATGCGCGATAGGACGCGTTCCGTGTCTTGACGCAGGGACTCCGCGACCGAAGCCGGCCGGTCGCGGAAGTCTTTCACGAAACGATCCAGGTAAACCTTTTTAGTGTCCGCGACGCCGCCTTGATTCTCCAGGTAGAGGAACTTCGCCGCCGTGTCGTAGTGCTGGTACCTCTTGTTCGCACGCGGTAACTTCTCCGTGAAGAATGGCGTCTTAGTCAGATCCCTGATGGCCTGGGCCATGGGGCCGCCGATCGCGTTCCGTTTCTCAGGGGCATTGAGGGGGACCGCCTCGTTCAGGCGCGAAAACATCTCATCGATCAAGCTACGGTCATCAGTTTGAACGATGACGACCGACATTACCGTCCCATCGAAGCGCGCCGCCAATTTGGGGTAGCGCGAGACCAACTCGCCGTACGACCTGCCCTTAAGGTCTACCGATTCGTCATCGTACAAGACGAAATCGTCGGCCAGTGGAAAGTCACCATCCATAAATTGCCATAGCGTTTCCAAACGCTGCTTCCCGTCAATGATCGCGTACCGATACACGCGCCCATCCTCCCGTAAAGGAGGTGTATACTCCGCGAGATATATCTTCGGTACGTCGAAATGGTTGAGGATGGAGTCGACGAGCAACCGCTTCTTTTCGGGGTTCCAGATATCGCCTTGGCGCTGGAAGTCCGGGTTAGTCTGAATCGCGTCCCGCTGTTCGTAAAGATCGAACACCGTGAGGGTCGTCGTATTTTCGGTGGTGAAGAATGGCACGACTACAACCCTTTCACGAGGTTTGCGACGCTGGATAGGTCGGGGAATAGCGTTAGCTGAGTGAAGCGGAGGTAGGCAAGCTGCTCCCTGATCTTAGGTTTCGCTCCCGCCGGTATTATAAAACGAGCGATATGGTCGTTGGTAGACAGTTTGTCGAGCTCGAATTGCTCGTGGTGCGTGATAGTGAACGTGCCGTGCTGCGCGGTGATCCGCGGAAATTTCCGCTGCGCTATCCCCGCTATTGGCAGTAGTTTTAAAGTCGCTTGCGCCTCGACCTTCTTAGGTAAGTATCGCTGCATCATATCGTCGTCGTCGGAAAAAAATGGTACGCCTAGTGGATCGTTATACGAAACGCCAGACAACGTGTTGAGAAGGCTGGGCCATAAGCACCATATAACGCCGTCCGCCGAGGGACCTTGGTCTTCGACCGCGAAGTACAACGCGACCAATGGGCTCTCGGACCAGTCTAGTAGTCGTGTCGGCGCGCCGTAGTGTCGCATGAGGAACAGCCAGTCCCACTCCATCGACGGTCTCTGATCTTGAGGCAGAAACGGCAACGCGTCCTGCTTAAACCTTTCAATCAGAATCCGCTCCCTGTCTACCTTCTTGAGCCGAGCGATTGACGGCAGGAGCGACCACATGGAATTTACTTGGCCACGGTACCAGATTTGGTCTTGGGATGCCCCGTCCGGCAAGAGTATAGGCATGGCGTCAACCAGCTGCTGCACGCTCTCGATCCGCTTATCAAACTTCATGAAGCACTCGTGAATTACACAATGGAGGGATAACGCGACGAGCTACTGTTCATCCGAATCAGCCTCCGTTAATCGTACCTCCAACGGCAGTTGTTCCACATAATCGCCGGCGAGTGCCCCTCCGATTAAACGAATAGTGTCTTCCTCGGGTCGTTTGTTGTTCGCTAATTTGGCCGCCCATGGTCGTCCGGGATGGAGGGTATCCCACATGGATCGTTGCCCTTGCACGCGACCTCGGCCTGGATCGTGGTTGCCGAAGCCGTCGACGACCACGTTCCAGAGGGGCTGGAACCGCTCAATCAGCAGGGACTCACCCAGGGGTATCCAGATGTCCTCGACGACGAGGTAGCGGCAGTGGAAGTCGGCCAGGTCGAGGTTCGTCGCCTGAGCGACCGACTCGGCGTGCTCGACCAGGCGACCGTGGAGCTTCGGCCCGACCGCGTTCGCGGAGCGGAGGCCCTTGCGGGCACCGGAGGGCACGGCCTTGCCGACGTAGATCGGCCGCGAGTAGGGCTCCGCGCGGTTCCACCGCGCCAGGGGCTCGTACGGCGCGAACGACACGGCCGCGCCGGTGTAGTAGATGGCGTAGACGCCGGCGCCGTTAAACGGCGCGAGGTTGGCCAGCGGCACGGCGTCGCGGCCCAGCAGGGCGTCGGTGACGCTCTCGCCTAGGTGCTCGACGTCGAGCGGGTTATACGGTGTCTCGTCGGGCACGCGCGCCTCCACTATCATCTATCATCAAGGTGACGCCGTATAGTATCCCACGCGCGAACGTGGAGTGTGTAGTGACCGAGACCCGGGTCGACCCTCTGAGCGAAGCCGAGCGATCCGCGCGCATGGCGAAGGTGCGCGGCTCGGGCAACAAGTCCACCGAGGGCCGCGTGGAGGCGGCCCTGGGCGCGGCGGGGATCGAGGGCTGGGAGAAGCATCCGAAGGGGGTGTTGGGCAAGCCCGACTTTTACTTCCCGCGCCAGGGCCTCGCCGTCTTCGTCGATGGCTGCTTCTGGCACGGCTGCCCGGTCTGCGCCCGGCGCACCCCGACGGCGCGCCCCGAGTTCTGGCGGGGTAAGATCGACGAGAACCGGCGGCGCGACGAGCGCCAGCGCCGCCGCCTGCGGCGGCAAGGGTACCATGTCATGCGCGTGTGGGAGCACGACATCAAGAAGGGACCATGGCTGGCGAGGCTGCGGTCGATGCTGGCGAGATACGAGTCAATGAAATGCAGTGAGGGCGAGTCAATGAAATGCAGTGAGGGCGAGTCAATGAAATGCAGTGAGGGCGAGTCAATGAAATGCAGTGAGGGCGAGTAAGCCATGGTCACGGGGCACGATTGGGTAAGCGCGGCTAGGCGCTTGAGGCGGCGGTATCGACAAAAAGTTGTCGATCTTTCCTGCTCCGTGAGGAGCCACTTGTGCAGGACTGTGTCCCTGCACAAGGTTAGACTCCTAATACAGGTAAACTTGGTGCGAATGAGTCAAGTTTTCGCGCCATGTCTCGTCGGTCTGAGGCGGAACCTCGCTAGTACTAGTACTAGTACCCTCAAAGAGATTATCAACCAAGCTCAAGGCCTAGTGAACGGTCTTCTTGTCGACCTCTTCATCCTCTTCATCTTGATCGGCAGTGTGCGCTACATCCTGAATGCTGATAGGCGTCAAGATGAGCCCTTTTATATAAAGCTAATCATTTTCCTGATGATTGGCTTAAGTATCCTGGCCATCATAATTACTGCTGGCGTGGTTGGCGTCGTATTCGTCACGATAAGTAGGGTTGGTGGTTTCGTCAATAGCGACGCCGCCGCGATTGCCGCCGTCGCCACGACGATCTACACGCTGCTGACGTGCTGGCTCATCATGGAAACGCGCCGCGCGCGTCGGGTGCAGGAGGCGGTGGTCAGGGTGCAAGAGGCCGCGATCAAGGCGCAGGAGGCGGCGGCGAGGAGCGACGGCGAGGCGACCGCGCGTATCGCTACCAGCCTTGAGCGCACCGCCCAAGCCCTGGAACGGCAACACGAAGCGACGCGACTGGACGCGCGGCCGCCTTCAGTGCCCGTGCCAGCGAACGGCGGCTCGAGTCACGACGGTAAGCCATCGGCCAAGATCACGGCCATACTACATAGGTACATGGGAGAAACGGTTAGACGGGGCCGGGGAAACGAGGGGGAGGCGGCGCGTGGCAGCGGAAACGGGAAACGAAACGGCTGAGGCGTTCCGGCGGCGGTGCCTGATCGCGGCCCCAGCCGACGCCCAGGCGTGCTGGGAGGAGTACACCGCGTTGGTGCGCGTGGCCGCCGAGGACCCGCCCCAAGAGGGCGGCGCGACCCGGTGCGCGGAGCTGCACATACAGTTGCACCGGGCGCGGGCGGCGCTGCTTGCGGCCGTGGAGGTCCGGCACCTGGCCGTCGACGAGATCGAAGCGGAGCGCGACAACGCGGGCGACGATGAGGACGAGGTATTCCCGCTCGATGACCTCCTCGACGACGAACCGCTGTGACATGGGGCCTGAGCATGCGTCCTATGCAGTTTGAACGCCGGCAGTGGGTGATTCGCCACGGTGAGCGCCCGCGCAACGACATCGAGGTAGCGGCCCGACCACCCACTCTTGGTGCGGGTGCTCGTCGACGAATCGGTTCGCGCTGCGGATAACGCTGTCCACAACGGAGATACGTAGGAAAGAGAAAGGAGCCTATGATGCGCAGCGCGGAGCAGGAACTGAAGAGAGTAACGCAGGCCCTGATCGATGAGGAGCCGGAGGCCCAGTCCGATGCGCGCGCGCGGGGGCCGAAGTTTTCGTCATGGATGGTGCGCGCCGAGTTGGTCGTGCAGGGCTTGGGCGGGCGCGGCGACGTGCTGGCGCGCCGGCTAGCGGACGTCCGCGACCCTGCCACGTACGAGAAGGACATTTTGCTGGGCGGCCGGAGCGCAATGGGCCTGCCCGACTATTCGCGCATGTATCCCATGATGGTTGACGGCGTCCATGGTGTGCTGGACGCGCTGATAAAAGCCATCGACGACGGTCTGCTCACGGCAATTGAGGATCGGGTTGCTTCTGACGTGTACGGCGATGTGCTGGCTGAGGCAAAGACGTTGCTCGATGCAGGGCACACGGGTTGTGCCGCCATCTTCATGCGCGCCGGGCTCGAGAACGGGCTCAAACGGTGCGCTCGGCGCGAGGGAATGCAGGATGTTGACAAGGCGAAGGCTGCGGTGGTCAACGACTGGCTCTGGAAGAACAGCATCTACCCTAAAGGCACGCATGATGCGGTTTCTGGATGGTTGGCGCCGGGCAACGCCTTTGCGCACGATCTACCTGAGAAGGAACAGTACACGTCCCGCGACGTCGCGAAGGCATTATCGGATGCCCAGAGTTTCTTGGGGACCCTGCTCGTGTAGCTCGACGCCGTTTCTAGCGTTCTTGTGTCCGGTAACCCACTCGTATCGGGCACCAGAATAGGCGGGAAGTTGATGGCAGGCGGCTCAAGGATGGGCCGGCGGCCAGGAGCTGCTAAGGGACGATGAACGACAATTGCCAGGGGCCGTGTCGGGGTCGGCCGTTGATCTGAAGAATGGGGATGGTTAACGTCAGGTGGGTACCGGCGTGCTGCGGGGGGAACACGACGCGGCTCGTGCAGCTCATGCTGCTGCTGTCTCCAGAGCAGTCGTCACCGATCTCGCGCGCCGGCACGGAATGGCCGCCCCGTCCGACGAGTTGCAGGCGGAGGGCGTAGGCGATCCCGTTGGGGGGCAGATCGTAGGTATAGGTGATGTGGGTGAAGTCGGCGTCCTGCAGCGTGAGCGTCAGGCCGTTCGCGCGGGCGGCCGCGGGGGAGAGGACGACGCCGTGCCGCGCTAGGGCGCGCAGGTCCAGGGGTACGCGCACCGTCTCGCCCGCGCCGGTCCCCCGCGCGTTCATGAAATGCACGACGGCCACGCGGGCCGTCGGCGGGAGCGCGCCAGCGATCCAGTAGCCGCGCCAGGTCACGGGCGGGCGCCAGGGCGACCACCCCGGGAGGGCAAAGGGGAGGGGCCAATCGTCCGACACGTGAGAGCCGCCGCTCCCGCCCACATTGGCCGCATTGCCTTGGTCACTAGACACGTCGACGAGGCCGAAGAGGACAAATGCGGGCGATGTGACAAAACGAAACGTGGTGCGCGAGCCGGGCGGCGGCAGGGGCGGCGGGAGGCGCTGGGCGAGGTGGTATTGCACGTAGGTGGCCGCCCGGTCGGCGAGCACGCGATCGACGATGAAGGGGCTCGTCGCCTGGCCGGGGCCGGGCGTGCCGGAGAGGCCGGCGTCGATGAGGGCCTGCTCGTTGGGGATAGCGGGCTCGAGCGCGGCTGTAGGGGCCGCAGGGCGCGCCAGCAGGGCGATCCCGGCCGCCGCAGCGACGAGGAGCAGCGGGAGGCCCACGATGAGGAGCGGTGCGCGTGGGCGAGGGGGGCGTCGAGGCGTCATGGCTAGACGATACGCTGTCCGCCTCCATGCAGCAACGGTCAACGGCTCATAATTCGGCCTATCGGGTGGCAGAGGCGCACACATAATGGTGGCGCGTCGGCTTGCGTAGAGCGCGCTGGTAGGGCCATACTGTGTCGATATGAGGCTTGGATGGAGGGATGCATGGCCACCCCACCCGCGTTGAGCCAGGCCGTCCATCGCGCGCAAGACGCGATGGACGGGCACCCGGATCATATGCTCCTGCCCGTCTACCGCCAAGCTGTTTACCAGGCTTTCGTTTCGGGCAACGAGTCCGGCGGCCGTCGCGCGCGCGGCCTTCTCTCTGTCTTGACGGCGCGGCATGTCCTCACAATCTGGCAACGTGAGCAACCCGACGACACGCTGCCGGAAGTACTGCTTGAGACGGCGGACGGGGTGATGGCCGGACAGATCGACGCGGAGCGCGTCGTCGCCGTTATTGAGGAGGCTTGGGAGTGGCTACCGGGCCTCCGGACAGAGGGGTGGGGTAACCCGGACGCGTACAATGCAGCAGCCGCAGCCGTCTTTGCTTTGCAAGAGACGCGCGGCGAGGGGTTCCTGGAGGACGTGCGGATCGGGGAGGATGACCCGGACGACGAGTTTTTCGAGCCGGGTATCGGTGATACTGCCCTGTTTGCTGCGGCCGCTTTCGCAGGACCATCGTGGGAGAGCACCTTCGATCCCATGAAAGCGCGCGAGTTCTGGACATGGTGGTTGCGAGAGGCTATCTCGACAGTGTGTGAAGTGGCGGAATTCGCGTAACGCCCGACGGTCGTCCTCTTGGCGTAGCGTTACAGGAATTTATTGCCATAAAAAAAGAGCCTCGGCGCTTTGGCCTGGCTCACAACTGACCCTTTCAGTCTACCATCTCCGCGGCCCGTTTGTCCAGGTAGCGGGGGAACGCGCCGTGCGCTCATGTCCGATAGTCCGGCCCTATCCGATAGTCCGGCCCTATCGGCCACCGGTCTTGAGCCGTATACGCTCAAGAACATGCGCGTCACCTGGTCATGCGAGACGCGGGAAAGGAGGCGTGTGTGCCGACGATTCGGTTAGTGACGCAGATTGATGCCCCCGTCGAGCGCTGTTTCGACCTAGCACGCAGCGTCGATGCTCATACTGACTCGACGGCTCAGACACGAGAACGCGCGGTCGGCGGCGTCACGGCCGGTTTGCTTGAATGCGGCGACGTCGTGACCTGGGAGGCGGTCCATTTCGGTGTCAGGCAACGCCTGACCGTGCGGATCACGGAGCTTGATTGGCCGCACCGGTTCGTCGACGAACTCGTCCGGGGCGCCTTTCGCGAACTCCGTCATGTCCACGAGTTCGCGGAGCGGGACGGCGGGACGCGGATGGTCGACACGTTCGCCTTCGAGTCGCCGTTCGGCCCGGTGGGGCAGCTCGTGAATGCGCTCGTCCTCACGCGGTACATGCGTGCTTTCCTGCGCGTGAGGAACACGTATCTCAAACGCGTGGCCGAAGCTAGCCACACCTAACACAGGAGGCTACCCGTGTCCCTACATCCCCACGCTATCGGCCCCGTTCCGGGTGTGTTCGACTATCATTGGACCCGTATCGTACGCTAAGCTTTTATTGCCTGAGAAATCCAGATAGCCCTCAGGCTAACTACGGATCTTCATGTCTAACAGTGAGGAGGAGCACTGGTGCTGTACATTGCGGTGGACTTTAACGATAGACTCGTCGGCCCAAACGGAGAGGACCGCGTGTTCATCAATACACAACGCCTTGGAGGCATCGCCGAACATTTACGCCTGGGTCTTCGTGTCGTGCTGTATACCGCACATGATGTTGAGATCGAAGCCACCGTGGGGATTGACGGCTACTGGTACGGAGTGATGGACTGGACTACTCGGCACCTTTTGCCAGATGACGATGGAACTGAAGGCCCGGCTGATTGGTACTGGGACGATAGAGTTGAAAACAACCGCGTCAAGGCTTAGCGTACGATACGGGTCCAATGATAGTCGAACCCCGAGTACATCTCCAGCCTGGAGCTTCGTGAGCAGATCCAGGGCGCGACGAACAAGGTGGAGGCGTACCACGGATTCACCAAGTGGCTCTCCTTCGGCGGCGACGCGATCGCCGCGCTGGATCCTGACGAACAGGAGAAGCGGCTGAAGTACCTGGACCTGGTGGCCCACGCCGTGCTGCTGCAGAACGTGGCGGACATGACGGAGGCCTTGCCGCGGCTGGCGCGCGCGGGGCATCGGGTGACGCGGGAGGTGGTGGCGACCCTCTCACCCTATCAGACGCGCCATCTCAAGCGTTTCGGCGACTACGTGATCGACCTGGATAACGTGCCGCAACCGCTCGACGGTACCGTGGGGGACTGGATGCAATGAGCGACGAGCTTGGACGTGCGCGGCAAGGAGACAAGCCTTGGTTGGGCGCCGATCAGGCGGCGACACAGGAGTGGCACCGGCGCTGGTATTGCGTCCGCGCACAAGAGGCGCAGGAGCGCGGATACGTGGATGCGCAGGGTACGCCACGGCGCGGACAGTGCGGCGGCTGCCGCTACTTCATCCCACTCACGGGCACGCTCATCGATGACTGGGGCGCCTGCTCAAACCCGGCATCGGTCTTCGATGGATCCGTGATGTTCGAGCATCTCGGGTGTGACGCGTTCTCGCAGGCGCTCGACGATTGGGGCGGTCCGCACCGCAGCTACGATCACCGTCACGGTCGGCCCTACACCCACGCGACAGCGATCGAGGCCGCGCGTGAGCGGCAACGGGGCGTGAACGGGCGGGGAGGCCAACGGCCATGAGAGCACAGCGAAAGGCGCCGGATGCCGCGGGACCCTGGCTCGGGGCAAACAGGAAACATGCCGCGCGATGCAAGAAACGCTGGCTGACCCGGCGACATCGCGACCCGGCGGCACCGGGCGCACCGGTGCAATGGGCGGCAGAGCAATGCGGCGCGTGTCAATACTGGGTGCCGGTTGTGGGGCTGCTGGGCGATGATTTCGGTGCCTGCGGGAACGGGGCATCGCCGTGGGACGGCACGATCCGGCACATCCATGATGGCTGTGACCGCTTCTCCGCTATTGCTGCAGCAGATGACGACGCGTAGCCAGCGAATGTCCTACTTTTACACGTATCCTGCTCACACACCTATGGACGCCGCAGGCACCGAAACAACTCGCGCGGGTGCCAGCAGGGCTCCGCTTTGGTGTTGCCTACGTGGCTGTTCTAATCTGCGTGGGCCTGCCGATTTGGCTTGGCCTTCCGGGTCTCATCGGCCAAATCGACCCGTCCCTCCTGCACAACCGGGTCGCTGTTGTTGTGATCCTTCTGCTGTGGTTTCTGATGGGAGCTTACATCGGCAGTGTCCCGGTATTCATGACGAAGAGCAAGCCCAAACTACTTTATGTATGCTTCATCTATTGCCTTGCTCTCATCGCTCTCATCATGCTTATCAGCTCGTTGTCCTCATCTGCCAAGCCCCAATACACCTCTCACGCTATTATTGCTATGGCGTTAGGGTTGGGTGTCGCGATGGTCCCTATCCCCGCCGGTGACAAGCTAACATTTCGGCGTCTTGTTCCTGGGTGGCAAGTTTCCACATGGGGCCTCCTGCATGGCATAGTGATCGTGAGTATCATCGGCGATATTCTCCTCGCCATTTATGTCCTGCCGCTCATTCCTGGCATGTCGGGGCTTGGGCGCACCTCTCCCGCGTTCACGGTTGTCGACGTCATCGTATACAGCACGGTCGACGTCATCGTATACAGCACAGCGGCTACCCTCGTTGCTGTCCTCAAGCCATCGATTGCTGACGCGCGCGGTGTCCTCCCGTATCTCAAGCAAATGATCCCGCCACTCGTCGCGCTCGTCGTGACGTACAGCTTTTTCATCATTGTGTTCGCCACATGGTATCTTGCCGACTACTGGTGGCAAACATCAACAGCGTGGCAGCATATCCCCGCCGTTGACCTAGCCCACGCCGGTCAGCGTGTCGGCGACTTTTTATACTTCTCGCTGATGACCATCTTTCCCCTCGGCTTGGGGTACAGCGAAATCCTCCCGTTATCGGCGACGGCGCGGGGTTTGGTTTCGTGCGAGGCGCTTGTTGGCAGCATGCTCAGCCTTGTGGCGATCAGCGCGATTGTGGCCTACCTCGCCCCCCGCTTTGCCGACGTGGCCCGGCAGCAGGCGCGGCGCAGCCGGGGCGCACCGCGCCTTGTTAACTAGCCGGAGACCGTCAAAAATCGGAGGTCACGCCAAGTGGATTTGCCCTCCCACGCGATCGTGCCCCTTCTTTTCCAAGGAGTTCCGCGTGCCCCACTTGCGACCGCCCGACGCGACCGTGTAGGCTGACGGTGGAGGGTCGTGCAGCGATCCTGTAACTCACTACCGGAACTTTTGGCCCCCCGTCGAGTCGTGCTCCCTTCCGGGGCCGCTCGGGGGCCAAAAGTTCCGTCCGTTCGCCCTCGGTGGGCCTGACGGCCCGCGCGGGGGACACCCGTGGACAGGGTGACGACGGCGGAAACGAGGGCGCTGGCGACGCGCGCGGGGGCTGGTCGTGGGGCGTGGGCGCGGGGCCTACTCCTACTTGGAAAAGAAGGCGATGGGTGCGGCGATGGCGAAGGCGGGAGCGGCGGCGACGGGGACCAAGACCTTCGGGGAGTTTCACTACGACAAGATCGCCGTGAAGGAAACCGGCAAGATTACCAAGCGCGGCGAGCACAACGAGCGCACGGGCAATACCCCGAACGCGGACCCCGCGCGCCGCGACGAGAACGTGCGCCTGGTCGGCTCGGGCGACTGGCTCGCCGACGTGCAGGCGCGCGTCGCGGAGGCGACCTACAAGCGGTCGGACTCGGCCATCTACGATGTCGCCTTCTACGTGAGCAACGGGTTCTTCGACGACAAGCCGCGTGAGCTGCTCGACGAGTGGGCGCGCTGCACGCTCGACTGGCTGGCCCAGTCCTTCGGCGGCGAGCGCAACGTGGTCGCGGCGGTGCTGCACCAGGACGAGACCACCCCGCACATCCAGGCCATGGTGGTGCCGATCGACGAGCGCGGGCACATGAACGCCCATGGGTTCACCGGGACCAAAGGGCAGGTGATCGCGCTGCACGACAGCTACAACGCGGCCGTCGCGCACCTGGGCCTGGACCGGGGCATCCGGGGGAGCGTGGCGACGCACCAGACCGTGCGGGAGTGGTACGGCAAGATACAGCAGCCGACGCCGGGGCGGGAGGAGGTCTTGCGCGCGGTGGAGGTGGAACGGCCGAGTCGCCTCGTGGGCAACCCCGAGCGGTACGCGAGCGAGCAGCAGGAGCGCATCGTGGAGCGGATCGCGCCGGCGCTGGACGCGGCTCTGGTGAAGGCAACGCACTACGAGGGGCAGGCGGCCCAGGCCGAGGCGAACAATCAGATGCTCCAACAGCGGGTGCGCGAGCTGGAGCGGGACCACGCCACGCTCAAGCAAGACTATAAGGCGATAGTCGCGCAGGTGCGCCAGCTCGACGTGCGCGACACGATGCGCCAGCTCGGCGGCGCGCAGGACCGGCACGACAAGGCGAAGTGGCGCATCGACGGCGAGCATATCAGCATCAACGGCGAGAAGTTCTACAACCACGACCGGGAGCGCGGCGGCGGCGGCCCCATCGACCTGGTGATGCACGTCACCGGCTATGACTTCAAGGGGGCGGTGACGTACCTGAGCCGCGAGGCCGGCGCCGAGTTGGCCGTCGCGGCGGCCGCCCAGCACGGGGCGCGGGAGCGGACGGCGCAAGCCGAGGAGATCGTCGCGCGCCACGAGCCGCTCCCGTTCCGGCAGCCGGAGGCCGACGAGCGCCGCTGGCCGCAGGTCCGGGCCTACCTCACGGAGCAGCGGGCCATTCCGCGCGGACTCGTCGACGAACTGCATGCCGAGGGCAAGGTCTACGCCGCGACCCACACCGATCGCGCCGGCCGCGCGCACGTCAACGCGGTGTTCCTCACGCACGACGCCGAGGGCCACGCCGTCGGCGCGAGCCTGCGCGGCGTCGGGGCCGGCTCGACCTTCAAGGGCCTGAGCCGCGACAGCGACAAGGAGGCCGGCTACTTCTCCCATACGGTGGGGGAGGGGCAGCCGGGCCAGAACTGGGTGCTCGTGGTGGCCGAGTCGCCCCTCGACGGCCTGAGCGCCGCGACGCTGCTCTACCCCGACTATCGGACGACGGTGGCGGCGACGGACGGCGCGGGGCCGCTGCCCAGCCGCGCCATGGAGGAGGCGCTGGCCCAGGGGTGGGTCGTCTCGTGCGCCTTCGACAACGATCAAGCCGGCGACCGGCGCTGGCAGCAGATACGCGAGCTGTACCCCACGGCGGGGACCATCGTTCGTGACGTGCCGCCGGCGCCGGGCAAGGACTGGAACGACGCCCTGCGCGCCAGCGCGGGGCAAGACGTGAGCCGGCAGCCTGAGCAGGAGCGTGGCCCGGAGCGCGAGCGCGAGCGGGACACCAGGGCCGATCAGCGACGATAGTCCGGCGTCGCGCTGCGAGGACGCGAGAGGCCCGTGTCCTGTTGTCAAAGGTTGGACTCAGCTAGATGACATACGCACGGTGTGGAACGTATGTTATCCACGAGCCCGATGATTACATTTGGGCGCGAGGATTACCGCCACGGCCGCTTGGATCACGCAAAGGTGGCCTGGAATAAGCGTAGCTGTCACCAAGTGCAAGGTATGTTGATAGATAGGCACGCAAGGTTAGCCGAAGAGGGCTGACAAGTGCCGACTTTACCAAGAGTCGGCTCTTGTTTAGGATAAGGGACGGTGGATAATGGCCCTGCACCGCTTTAATGACCGTCACAAGGCCTCAAGTGCCACTTCCAGCGCCACAACCGGCACTTTAATCAACACCTTGAGTGACCATCTATAAGGCTACCTTGCCCCTGGTGACAGCTACGCTTATTCTGGGCCAAGGTTGGATGATTACCTGGCGCGTCACGCCTGGCGCGTCCGTATCTGGACCGCCTGTCGGAGCGATCCACCGTATCGACCACGGCCAGAATGAAACCATCGTCGCAGTCGATGACGACGTCATGACGCCGACTGCGGATGCGTCGTGTCGAGGACGGTGAGCGTATTTTGATTGAGCACGAGGAGACGCCCCGTGCGCCCGTCCAGGACCACCGCCGTCGGCCCGACGCCCACGGTGAGCGTCGCGATGACTTTCCCATCGGCGTCGAGCACCCCGACATAACCCGGCCCCAACGCGCCGAATGTGCTAGAAGTGTAGTCGTGGACATCAATGTCGTCCCCCCAATACGCGACGAGGACGTGGCCCCGCCGCTCATCGACGACCTCCGCCGTCGGGATCGGCCCCAGATCGGTGCGCCCGACAATCGCGCCGCTGGTCGCGTCGAGGACACTAACCCTGCCCTTACGCCCATTGTCCCCGCCCTCCAGGGCGAAGAGGCGCGCGGTCCTCGCGTCGACAGCTAGCGCGCGCAGATGGTCCGCCGCGTCGCGCTGGGGGAGCGCGACGGCGCGCAGGAGCGCCCCCGTCGTGGCATCGAGGACGGCCACGCCGCTCGGGGAATAGCCGGAAACGCTGTCGGACCCGACCGCGCCCGTGCCGACGAAGAGGCGCCCGGTCGCCTGGTCCAGCGTCGCGATGTCGAGCGCGCGGGCGATGGTGGTCGTGCGCAGCGCGCGCCCCGTCGCGGCGTCGAGGACACTCACGGTGGACGGGCCGGACGCGCTCTCCGTGTACGGATCGAACGGACCCTGGTTGACGACGAAGACGCGCCCCGCGACCGCGTTCACGATGATCGTCCTGGGGGCCTGGCCAACGGTTGTGGCGCCGATGAGCGTCCCGGTCCGGCTATTCAGGACGCTCACGCTGCCGGGGCCCACCGGCCGGTAGGAATCGTCGCTGCTCCCGCGCCCTTGATTGACCACGAACACACGCTCCGCGCGCGCATCTACCACCAGACGCGTCGCGATGAACCCGACGGGGACGGTGCGCAGGAGCGCCCCGGTGCGCGCGTCGAGCACGCTGACGCTGCTCCGCCCCACCGGTCGCGTGGGTTGGGCGTTCTGGTTGAGCACGAAGACCCGACCGCTGGATGGATCGTCGGCGATGACGACGGGGATTGTCCCGACGGGGACGGTGCGTACGACGGCGCCCGTGGTCGCGTCGAGGACGGTGACGCGGCCGTGACCGGTGAGTAGGCCCGTCTTGTCATCGAAGGGACCTTTATCGACGACGAAGACACGGTTCGCGCCGTCGTCGAGCACCATTCCCATACCCAGCCCCGCCTGTCCCGGTAGGGGCACGGCGGTCACGAGCCGTCCGCGGGCGAGGTCGACCACATCCAGCGTTGACGCGTAGTCACCCTCCTCGATCACGAACGCGCGGCCGGTCGCGCTGTCCACTACAGCGTCCGTTGGCCGGCCTTGCAGGCGCACCGACCCCACGATGCACCCGTTCGTGTCGCACGGCGCCCCGTCCCCCGACGTGTCCGCCCGCGCCTGATTGCCGGACGCGACGTGATGCGCGATGACACCATACGCCGGAACCGTAGGACGGCCCCCCAACAGCGTCAAGGCACAGCCGAAACCGGCGGCGACGCGTGGTAGCTGACGCCCGATGGATGTGAACACGATCAACCCTCCCTTTCTCGCGCCCCGGCTACCGCGTAGCGGGGGTCTGAGAGACATCCCTCGCCCACGAGTATACGTGTCCTCCCGCGAACGGGCATGATGCACATCTCACGTGCGCACGGCATGCATCGAGCGTCGTGTGTAAGCCAACAGGGCAAGCATTACCCCTGTTGGGGGAGAAAGGCACCAGGAGGCGTGAGAGGGCACGAGAAAGGGCGTAGGGCTTCGGCCTCTCATGGCCTGCCCTACGCCCTGTAGCGTCATCTACGCGCCTGTGATGGCCACTAATGATCGAGAGGCGGATTACTCCCCGGGTGCGGCTGGTCGTCCGCGTCGTGCATCGCCCCGCTCGCCGACGATGCGGCCGGCGCTGCCGCCGCGGCCTCGTCATCGCTCGTTGCCCCGGACCGCTCGCGCTCGGGCTCGCCCTCTTGGCTCTGCGTCGGCTGCGCGGCGGCCGTGTGTCGCGGGAGCACAGGGGGCCGCAGCTCGTCGCCCTCGCGCGCGGGGCCGAGCGGCGGGACTGGCCCCTCGATCCCCCGCACGTCGGGGTCGTCGAAGTAGCGGCGCTGCGCGAGCCGGGCGGGCGGCCGCTCCCCGATCAGCGCCAGCGCCTCGGCGCGGCCCAGGCGCTGCACCTCGTCGGGGTTGATGAGGTTGGCCTTGGTCTCGCTCTGCGACGCGCCGCCGCGATCGGAGGTGACGTGGAAGCGGCCGCGCTGCACGTTGCTGCTCTGCGTCACCTCCGTCTTCTGCCCGGCCATGGCGCTGAACCACTCGCAGTCCTCCTTGACCATGTTGGACAGGCCGACCTTGGTGTGGCACGAGGCGGCGATGGTCTCGAAGCCCTCGGGGCCGTAGAGGGCCTTGACCTGCGCGGTGCTCTGCGCGGCGAGCAGGTGGTAGACGCCGGCGCTGCGCAGCGTGCTGATCCAGGTGGTCATCTCGGGGATCGCGCCCAGGTTGCCGAACTCGTCGGCGTAGATCATCACGTCGCGCGGCAGGGCGTCGGTCGCGCTCTCGTCGGCGATCCCCGAGAAGGTGCGGTACATGTCCAGGAAGAACGCTGACACGAGCGGCCGGAGTTGCTTCTGCAGGGTGCGGTCGAGGCCCACGAACAGGGCGATAGGCTTCTGGTCGGCGTCCACCATGCGCCGGAAGTCGACCTCGTTGCGCGACGTGACGGCCTGCACGCGCGGGTCGCTCATAATCATGAAGCGCGGGGTGATCTCGGCGTACACCGAGCCCAGGAGCTTGTCGTTGGCTTTGAGCGAGGCCATGAAGCTCATAGCCTTCTTCTTCGCCAGCGGGGCCGGGCTGGTCTCCAGGGCGGCGATCACCTGCTGGGGCGGCTGCCCGGTCAGGAAATGGTCGAGGTGGGCCAGCGTGACCTCCGGCACCCGGCCGCTCACCGTCCGCGCCTCGTCCTGGTCGGCCAGGGCTTTGAGGTGGAAGATGCCGGCCATGAGCACTTCCCTGGCCGCGTTGTTCCAGAAGGGGTCCTTCTCCGACGCGCCGGTGTTGGCGATCCAGGCGTCGCAGAAGAGGGCCGTGCCCAGCGGGTCGGTGCAGTAGGCCAGCGGGTTGTAGCCGAGCGAGGTCTTGGGGCTGAGGAAGTTGAGCACCCACACCTCATGCGAGCGCGTCAGGGCGGCGTAGCACTTCTTGAGCAACTCGTTCTTGAGGTCGGTGGCGACGACGGCGCGCTCCCCGCGCTCACGGCGCAGGTTGGCGATGAAGAAGGCGGCCGACTTGCCGGTGCCGGGCGGGCCGATAAGCAGCGTGTTGAGCACCTGCAAGCCGCGGTCGAGTGCCACGGTGAGGCCGTCGCACACGCCCAGGACCAGGGGTGCGCCGGTGTAGCGCAGCGCGCGCAGCTCGGCGCGCAGCATCCAGCGCGCCGAACCGTGCGCCACGGTCGGCTTGAGCGGCTTGGGACGCGTGTACAGGAACCAGCCGACGCGCCAGCCGATGGCGCCGGTCGGCACGAACGGCAGCAGGACCTCGACGAGGATGGCCCAGCCGAGGCCACCGTGCGCCGGCGTATGCAGCCAGGCGTAGCGGCCGTCAATATTGCGCGTCCAGGCGGCCCAGGAGGGGACACCGAAGCCCTGCACGCCGTCGATGGCCCACGCAACCGGGTAGGCCAGCCACACATAGAGGTGGCGGTAGCCGGCCTGCGGCAGGCCCAGGAGCCAGAGCAGGGCGAGCGCGCCCAGGGCGTAGAGAGCCAGGCGACCGCGCCGGGGCAGGCGAGCGAGCCGCCCGCGAAGACCGGCTACTTGGAAAAGAAGGGCCGGGCGCTGCGCCTTATTCATCGCCGCGCCCCCCCTCGTCGAGCAGGGCCGTACTGGTGCCGAGCGGGTGCGGCGTGGGGTCGATCAGCCTACGCGCCGTTTCCAAATTAGCATCATCGCGTTGGTGTTGCCCTCGCCGTGAAACATATTCGGACCGCCCAAGGCGCGGGATAGGGAGAGGGGAGAGGCGTTGACCAACTCCCACCCCTGCGCGCCCAGGTCGTTCATGTCGCGGGCGTAGGACTCCATTTTGCCGATCTCGATACGATGGACGGCGTATTGCCACATCCCGTCCGGTTGCGGCGTCAAACCCGGCCTCTGCTGTGTCTGTGCCATAGTTCCCCCCCGCGTCTATGGGCATGGGCGCCGCGCTGGGCGCGTCAGGTGATGCGAGTAGTTTTAACTCTAGCATAGCGGGGAGAACCGGCATGTGTCGCCCGGTGGCGAGGTCGCGCGCCTTGAGGCGATGCGCGAGCAGCGCGTCCATCAGATCCTCGTGCGCGAAGCCCACCGCCGCCGCGATCGCGGCCGCGTCGCGGTCGGCTGGCGGCAAACTCTCCCGCACCTGACGCCACAGGTAGTAGCGGCCGATGGTCTCCTCCCGCGTCCAGCCCTCCCCCTCGGGGCCGGCGAGCAGGCCGGCCGGGTGCGGTTGGCCGTGCCACAGGGCCACCAGATCGTCGGCCGCCATGTCCGCGCTCAAGGCCAGGAACGTGCGCGGGGACGGCAGGCCCACCACCTTGACGCCCCGGACGATGCGGCGGCCGTCGCCGGCACCGCAGGTGAGCGCCCACACGATGGAGCCGCCGCCAACCAGGGTGATGAGGAGCGAGAGTTGGGGGACGAGCATCGCTGCCACCACCGTCACCAGCGCGATCCCGAGCGCGGGCGGGAGCATGCCGCCCGCGCGCTCGTCGTGGTTCTGGAACTCGCCCGCGATGCGCGAGAACTCGTACCAGGGCATCCAGGTATGCCACTGGATGCGCGCGCGGAACGTGGGCCGCTTCATTGGTCTATTCACAATGTGCCTCCCTAAATGCGTGTTCCCTGGGGTTACTTAATAAGCCCCTTTGTTGCCCACTTCCGAGCGGCCCCTACGGCCGTGCCGATGCCCATGTCGGTGACGGACGAGGCGACGGCGCCGATGGTGGCCCCGGCCCCCCCGACGAGGCCGCCCACGACAGCGGGCATCTTGTAAATGAGCAGCGTGAGGCCGAGGGCGCCGAGCGCGGCCGAGAAGCCGCCGAACTCGGACATGGGGCCGCCGGCGGCGAACATCAGCGCGATGAGCTTGAGCGCCACGGCGTAGCCCACCGGCCAGAGCGCGATGCTGATGAACGTCCTGGCCCAACTCTTGGCGATGGTGTCGAAGTAGGGGCTGACGAACAGGGCCAACGCAAGCTGCCCGACGATGTAGAGGCCGCCCAGGATGCCCTCCCCGAACATACGGACCACGACGGCGAGGACCACGATGATCCAGCCCACGATCATCACGATCACGTCGAGGATGCCCGTGAACGAGAGGGCGTTATCGACGGCGAGGATGGCCCCCCGGATCGCCGTCCAGGCGCTCTCGCCGTGGGCCAGGGGGAAATTGTTGATCGTGTCCGTGGCCGCGTTGAGCGCCACGAAGCCGAAGCTCATGAGCTGGGGGTAGCCCAGGATGAGGCCCGTCACCACCACGCCACGGCGCAACGGGCTCGTGAGCTGCGTGAAGTCGCCCACGCCCAACTGTTCGAGGTAGCGCGCGAACACGCCGACGATGAGGAAGCCGAAGAACAGGACGCCGGCGAGCTGTTGGAGGGCGGCCTGGAAGCGGCGCAGGCCGTCCCATTGGAGCACGTTAGGGTCGGCGATGTTGGGGTGGTAGGTCAGGTCGTGCGCGAAGGGCGCGACCATGGCCGTCCACTCGTCGCTGACGTTGTGCTCGATGGGCGAGAACAGGCCCACCACCAGGCCGTTGAGCGCGCCGCCGATGGCCCCGAAGATAGCCCCGGCGAGGCCGCCGAGGTCGGGGCACCACTGGATGAGCCCGCCCAGGCAGTAGTGTGGGGCGTTCCCGCCCGCGTCCTGGTAGCCCTGGCCCGCGACCACGGTGAACAGGGCGACGGCGCTGGTATGGTTCGCGCCCACCGCCCTGATCTCGTGGCCACCCGTCGTCGCGTCGGTTGGGATCGTTACGTCGAGGCGGACGGCGCCATTGTCGTCAGTCTCACTTGTGGCGAGGGCGTGGGCGTCGTTGTCCCAATACAGGGTGACGGCCGTGTGGGGCGGGAAGTCGGAGCCGACCACGACGATGGCCGTAGTGGTTGTGCCTGAGGTCGCGGAGAGCGCGAGCGCCGGCTTGTGCGTCGCCGTGGGCGACGGGTAGGGGGTGTACGTCGCGGCCGGCGTGTTGGTCGGGTACGGTGTGGCCGTCGCGACGGGTGTATCGGTTGGTTTCGGGGTGGCGGCCGCGGCGGGCAGGGCCGGCCCCAGCGTGGTCAGCGCGAGCAGCACGCCGAGCGCCAGGGCCACGCCCAGGACGCGCACACGGGAAGGGGAAGGGGTTGAAGGGGTCATCGGGCTACCTCATTTCTCGGTCGCGGCTAGGTGCTTGATCGCCGCGGCGATGCCGCCGCACCGCGCGATGGCGTCGTTGCGCCGGGGCACGTCGTGCCAGGGCTCGGTGGTCATCAGCCAGCGCTCCAGGTCGGGCAGCATCACGTCCACCTCGCCGTGGCGCACGCTGCCGTCCTTGCTCTCGCGGAAGAGCATCATCTGCCCCATGCGCAGGGAACGCAGGCGCTCGGCGGTCTCGGCCGGGGCGTGCAGCACGTCGCAGATGTAGTCCACCGTGGAGCGGTCGCCGCCGCCGCGCACGTCGTGCAGGCGGTAGATGCCCTTGACGCTGGCCGCGTCGAGCAGGGCCTTGGCCACGGGGTTGTCGGCCAGGACGCTGACCTGCTGCGTGGCCCCGAGGAAGGCCATGCCCCGATGCCGGCTGCGCAGGGCGGTGTCCTTGATGGCGTGGCCGGCCGACGCGCGCTCGGTCATGCCCCACAGCTCGTCGGCGATCAGCACCTCCAGCGACGTGCCGCGCGTGGCGTCGTACATGCTCTTGGCCCGCCCCGCCATGGCCGTGGTGACGGTGAACATCAGCAGGTCGTAGACGTGATCGGGCAGCTCGCCCAGGTCGAAGCTGAGGGCGTGGCTCTGGATGTTGGCCGTGGTGTGGCGCTCCACCAAGCGGGCGTAGCGGCCGCGCCCGACGTACTGCTGCAAGGAGGCGTGCATCTGGCGCAGCATCTCCTGCTCGCCCAGCGTGCGGCCGTCGTCGTCGGCCAGGCGCCACAGGTGCGCCACCACCTCGCCTTCCAGGGGCGCGTCCGTGCCGACGAGCGGGCGCAGGTCGCCGGCGTCCATCCCCTCGACCAGGCCGCGATCGGCGTAGACGCGCTGCGCGGCGGTGTCCAGCAGCGCGCGGTGCAGCGGGCTCAGGTCCTCGCCGCGCTTGGTCAGCATGATCTCGTGCGCGGCGACCAGGTGCTCGACCTTCTCGGCGAGGTCGGCGCCGGCGGGCAGGTCCCACAGGTTGACCGTCTTGGGGGCGCGTTGCTTGCCGGGCGCGACCAGCTCGCCGCCGGCCAGCTCGACCAGCGGGCCGAAGTGGCCGGCCGGGTCGACGAAGCAGACGCGGCGGCCGGCGTAGAGGCTCCACAGCCCCAGGCGGTTGAGCGTGATCGTCTTGCCCATGCCGGGGCGCCCGGCGAAGATGCCGACCGCGTTGGGCAGGCTGGGGTCCACCAGGTCGAGCAACACCAACTCGTGCCCCTTGGTGGTGAAGCCCAGGGGCATCCCCGTCGCCGTGCCGGGGTTGTTGGCGAGGAAGGGCAGGCCGTTGCCGATGATGGCGGTGTGCCACCGCTTGGCTCGGCGCCGCGCGGTGTTCTGGCCCAGGGGCAGCGAGGCCTGCCAGAGCGGCCCCTGGTAGCCGCGGCCCTTGCCGGGGACGATGCCCAGGCGCGTGCCGATGGTGGAGAGGGCGCGGCGCGTGGCGGCGTCGAGCGCGGCCAGGTCCGGCGCCTGGAGGGTGAGGACGACGGTGGAGAGGGCTAGGCCCTCTTCGGCACTGTGCAGCTCCTGCGCCAGGCCCTCGGCCTCGGCCAGGTTATCCTCGTCGTCGAGGTTGGGCAGCTTGCGGCGCTCGGCGGCGCGGCGCACGGCGGCGGCGCTAGCCTTGCGCTTGCGTAGCACCTTGCCGCGCTCGCGCAGGTTGTCCAGGTTCTTGAGGTGCCAGCTCAGGCGGGCGTGGGCCGCGCCGGCGATGAGGTCGCCCAGGTAGCCGGGATTGGTCAGGTCCTTGGGGCCGACGAGGTAGAGCGAGCGGGTATAGGCGAGCGGGCGCCCGTCGGCACCCAGGCCGTGCTCCACCTCGCGCCGGCGCTCCCACCAGGAGGCGGGGGTGAGCGCGGCCGCCAGGTCCCCGGTCTCGCCGTCGGAGACCGCGGCCAGGTCGGCGGGCTGGGGCGTGCCGGGGTTGGTGCAGCGCCACAGCAGGGCGAGCGCGCCGTCGCGGCGCAGGCGGCTCGCGGCGAGGTCCATCGCCTTGACCTGGGCCAGCGTGTCGCCCACCGCGGCGTCGAGGGCGTGCCGGTCCACCGCCTCGGGTCCGGTCCGCCGCAGGCCGATTTGGTCCCTGAACTCCTCGACGACGCCGGCGATCCCGCCTTTCATCTCGGGGGCGGGCGTCACCAGCAGGTAGCCGGCGAGGTCGGGGACGTGCGTGCGGCGCACCTCGCCGTCGAGCCAGCCCAGCGTGGCGTCCGCGACCTCGCGCAGCGTCGGATCCGCCGTCGCGATCTGCGTGCCCACCGCGGCGAGCACGGCGTCGGGCTGGGCGGGGTTGCTCTCGATGAGGGCCTGGCAGCCTTGCGCGTGGGCCAGGCCGTGGACGAGCGCGCCGAACTCGCGGCAGACGCGCTCCTGGTCGTGGGGGCCGAGGCTCCACAGGTTGAGGAAGGCGTCGATCCGCACGAGGGCGGCGCAGGAGCCGTCCGCGAAGATGAGCGTGCCGTCCGGCTCGACCGTGAAGCGGCCGGGGCCGGGCGGCAAGGGGAGGGGGCTGCGCGGGCGCCGTGGGCGCGTCGTCGCCTTCTTAGCGCGGTGGCGGCGTGTCCCGGCGTGACGGGCGAGGTCCTCGTCGGGAGAGGCCGGCGCGGACGCGGGCGGTGACGCGGGCGACGCGGGCGCGCGCACGGCCAGACGCGCGCGTGGGGGCGGCGACGGCCGGGGCGGGCGCGTGGCGCGGGAAGGGGAGGGGCTGGGATCGAGATGTGGTGCCATGGGTGGGCTCCTTGCTGGTGCGGTAGGCGTGGCGACGAAAGCTGTAAGTGACGTGCTGGCGGATGAAGGGTTCGCGGTTGGGGTCGGCCATCGCGTAGAACAGGAGGGCCGCGATCCCGCCGGCGAAGCCGGTCCCGATCATGCGCGTGGCCAGCCCCCAGAAGGAGCCGGCGCCGGGCGCGAGGCCGCTCGCCCACCAGAGGGCGATGGCGAAGATGACGGCGCCGATGAGGGCAACCGTCTGCGGGATCGTGAGGTTGGCCGGCCCGCGCCAGGGCTGGTTGGGCACGCGCGGGCTGCGGCGGTTGCGCTGGGTTTGCATCGATTCCATGGGCGATCTCCATACAAAAAGGCGGCGGACGTTGGCCGCGGTGAGCGGCCAGGTCCGCCGCCGTGGCGGCCGGCGTGCTCCTAAATCTGGGCGCCAGTCTTGCCGGCGAGGGCGGCGGCGAAGACGCGGATCACGAGCATGAGGATCATGCCGATCCAGGCGCCGCGCGTGATGTCCGCGCCGTGGCGGTAGCCGAGGACGCCAGCAGTGGTGCCCATGCCGGTGCCGATGATCCCGAGGCCGACCGCCCCGAGGACGAACTGCAAGCCGTAGGCGTTGATGAGCGTGATGAGCTGGTCCATGTCGTGTTTCTATCCTTGTTTGTGTGTTGCGACGCGTGTCGTGCACGTCAGGTGGTCGTCCCAGTGGTCGTCGGAGAGGAGTAACAGGCGCGCGCCGGTGCGCTCGACCGTGGCCTCGACCTGCCAGGCGCAGGCCGCCGACCACGCGCCGCACGTCGTCGGCAATACAGCCCGCGGTCACGGTGATCCGGTCGGCCAGGGCGCGCGCTCGTTCCTCGTCCATCATGTCCGTGTGCGTATCACCTCCCCCCTCTATGACGAGGGGCGCGCATGACAATCCCGTAGCGATCTTGCATACACCCCCCTCGACCTGGTAGGGTTACGGGCAGATAAGCGCATCGGCCCCGCCGCCCGCTAGCGTCTGATATATTTTCACAACGCATATATCAGACGCTTGACCCAGTGTATAGCATGGGCGCGGGAGTGTCAATGTATGCGTGTCGATGACGGCGCGACCATCGCGCCACTTTTGTTTATTGTGGGCGGGGAGATGCCGCGCAGACGCAGAGAGCCGGGGGACGAGGCGGCCGGCGCCCTTTTTGGTGAGCGCCTGAACAGTCTCTTTGCCACGCGCCCCGATCCCGCCACCGGCGAATCCTACTCCCTGCGCGACGTGAGCGAGGGGACCGGTGGCGTCGTGTCGCGGGCCTACCTCTCGACGCTGCGCCGTGGCGGGGTGGCCATGCCGGGCCTGCACATCATCGAGGCGCTGGCCCGCTTCTTCGACGTGCCCACCGGCTACTTTCTCGGCCACGACACCGGCGACGTGCCTGGGGCGCGCTTGCCGTCCGACGACGCCGACGAGACCGACGAGGACGCCGCGCTGCGTCTGGCGCTGGCCGACCCGTTGGTGCGGGAAACCGCGCTCCGGGTCAAGGACTTCGGCCCCGAGGAATGGAAGATCATGATTGGGATGGTCGAGAGCCAGATGACGCTGCGCCGGCTCGCGGAGGAACGGGCGCGTACGGCGCCCCCGCCCGATCCACCCGCGCCGCCATCGTCGTCGCCCCCGCGCAACATTTCGACCGCACGCCGACGCACCAAGAGGCGCGACAACACGAAAGATACGGGCGCGGGGGGAGACACGACCGAGTGAGGGCGAGCGCCGACCGTTCTTTTTCCAAGTAGGTAGGGGTCGCGGGCGAGCGGCTAGCGTCTAAGGACGCGCGTGGGCGTCAACTCCTTGGGCTGCGGCAACGGCGCCGGCGTGGCTCGCTCGCTAGCCGCGCTCGCGTCGCCACCACGGCGCTGCGCAGGGCAGAGGCGCGGGACCGGCCGGCGACCACCGCCACCAGCTCGCTGCGCTCGCTCGTGGCTTGTCCCCTCCGTGTGGTAGATCGGGGCGGCGACGCCTGGCTGGGGTGAAAATGCCGGGCTATCGCGTCACGAGGCTGAGGATCAGCACGATGACAGCCAACATACTTGCGCCACCGAGCACAGTCTGCCGTAGTGGTCGTATTGGTGTTTGTTGCTCCGGCGCGGGGAGGCTACGCCGCAGCCAGTAGAAGAGGGCACCCCCACAGGCACCTCCCACCGCACCGGCGATAACCAGCACGACCAATGAGTCATACCAAGCCGTCGTTTCTTCCCTTGAGCTCAGGTGTAGCCCCAGCACGATACTCTCGGCGATGGCCCCTACCGGCCACATGATAAGTATGAAGGCAAGGAACATCGTCAGCACCGCGCCAATCAGCGCCATCACAATGCTGAGGACGATAGCTAGCCGACTCCATCGTTCGGTGCGCCTAAAGCGCCGCCACCATGTTTGTGGAGGTGGCGGGCTGAATTTCATGTCTACCTCTGCCTTCCTTGACGACACCCCGCGACACAAGGTCTGCCCCTGGTGTAGTCTATCCCCCCTCCTCAAGCGGCCGTTAACGGGCGCAACGACACCTCATACCCCAAGCCCTGCAAGCGTTTGACGAGCCGACGCTCGACGACCTGCCGGTCGCGCTCGTCGAAGTAGGTCACGCCGAGATCGTGGTAGGGTTCGTGCCGGGTCAGGATATGGTAAACGATGACCAGGATGGAGTGGGCCACGGCGACCGCCGCCCGTTTGGCCCCGCGCCGCGCCGCGATCCGCCAGTACTGTGCGCCTAAATAGGTCTTCTTGCTGCGCCCCGCCGCTTTGGCCGCCTCGACCAAGGCCGCGCGTAACCACGGCGAGCCTTTGCGCGTCTTGCCCCCGTGTCGCTTACCTGCGCTCTCATTATTACCGGGGCACAAGCCTGCCCACGAGGCGAGATGGCGCGGCGTGGGGAAGCGCGCCTGGCGCCAGTCCATGCGTAGCTCGTCAGGGAAATAGTCGGGTGATAGCTCCATAGTGTAGGCATCGGCCCCGACGACACACGATAATAGCCACAACCCGGTACTTTTGACTACCCCCATATGGGGGGATAAGGCAGCAGCCGGACCACGGCGGCAAACGCCCTTAGTGGTAGCAAGCGGCCGCCCGGCGACGGCTTGCTACTTGGAAAAAGAATAGACCGGCTCCCCTCCCCCAAACGCCCCGGAAACGCACGTTTCCGTACCTCTGCCCCGACTGAGGATTATTCGGCGCGCACTCACACGACGCCGGCGAGATTGCCACTTGCAGACGTGCCGCCGCGACGGCCGCGTAGTTCCGCACCCTGAAAGACGTTCGTTTTATAGGGGTGCTGGCCGAATGAACATGTGCCTATTTTAGCCCCTTTTACCCTTTATATTCCGTCTATAAAAGCGGTATAATATAAGGGTAGGGAACAAAAAAGCGGGCTGCCCCTCCGTGGAAAGAGTATTGGGCAGCCCGCAGGTGAGACCCCCTACGAGGGAGTTCTATGTCATGGTAGCACAAGCCCAGGATACCTATACCCCGGCTATCCCCGCGCCAGGCGGGACGCGCCGCGCGCTCACCCCCCAGGAGCGCGGGCGGTTGGGCGGGCAGGCGACGCTTGCCCGCTACGGGCGCGCGCATTACAGCCGCATCGGCGCGGTTGGGTTCGCCCGCGCTATCGAGGCGGGTTGGGGCGAGTACCTGCTAGCGAAGCTGGCCCCGTCGTACCGCGCCAAGTTCGGGCGCGATCCGGTCTTGGGGCGCAACAAGGCCGGCGACGCGGCCCGCGCCCAGGCGCGCAAGGCGACGCCGACGCTCGGCGTGTGCGCGTGGCTCGGCTGCACGGCCCCGGCGACCGAGCGGCACCACATCGACGGTTGGCAGGTCAGCGCCGATACGTGCGGCCTCTGTGATGAGCACCACACGGAGCTAGAGCGCTCCTATCGGGACGCGCTCCGGCGCCACCGCCCGTTTGCCCGCACGCAGGAGCCGCCCACCAAGCGCGCTATTGCCATCAGCGCCGGTGTCGGCCTGGACAACGCGATCCCCTTCTAACCCCGACAACGGCCGTGGGCGAGGGCATCGGGTCCCGCCCACGGCACCCCATCAGACCATCAGGAGGATGCACACCATGACCATCACAGCTATTGCCGCCCCCATCGCACCGCAGCCGCTCGCCTACCAGCACCGCGCCCGCCTGCTGTGCGCGATCTGCTTCAACGGCGCGGACCTGCGCCCCCGGCCCTATGGCGGGACGGTTATCCCCATCCCGGCCACCGGACGGCTGGCCGTCGCGCGCCGCCTGTGCGCCGGGTGCGGCGTCGAGCTGGCCGTGCCGGGCCTGTTCGGGCTCGGCGTCCTGAGCGCCACCGTCGGCGCACTCGCCGCGTGCGCGGCGGGCCTGACCACGCCGCCGCAGGTGTTCGCGCGGCACTGGACCGGCGACTGGGGCGAGATCAGCCCCGAGGATCACGGCCTGAACGAGGACGCCATCCGCGACGGCGCGCGCATCTTTAGCGTCTACCACCTGCAAGGCGGCGGGCGCGTGTGGGTCATCACCGAGGCTGGCCGCCACGCGACCACGCTGCTGCTGCCGAGCGAGTATTAGGCCCAACGCCCGAGGGCCGGCCCCACGACGGCAGGCCGGCCCGCCCACCACGGAGGAGACAGCATCCATGGGCATGAACCAGATGATCGTCTTACAGTCAGGGCAGGATGCGCACGACGCGGAGACGCCGCAGGAGCCCCAACCCTGCCCGGTGAACGCGGCCCCGACGACGCTGTTTGAGGTGATCGACCGAGCGGTAAGCGCCGTGATCGACCACCTCAACCGCTGGGGTGACCTCGACGAGCGCGACGGCGAGGACGAGGCGCACTTCGAGGCGTATGTCCGCTGGCGCGTCGCCATTATCGACGACGCGGCGGCGCAGGCACTGACCCTCATGGCCGGGGACGGCTTGGCTGATGAGGGGAGCCGCTGGCTCGACGCCCACGCGCGGGCCTAGCGTGCGCGATTAGGACGACGCCGGCCGGGGTGGACGCCCCGGCCGGCTAGCGCATCACGGAGGATCGACGCATGATGAAACCGACGACCGTCAGAGGGCGTGGCCGCGTGGCCGGTGTGCGCAAAGGGCCAGCCCTTCCCCGCCCGGCGCGGTACGATAAGGCGAGTACTGCAAGGGGGAGGACGCGCGTGCCGCTGGTTATCGACGGCATCACACATTACAGCACGGCCGAGGCCGCCGAGCGGCTGGGCCTTTCGCTATCGACGGTCAGAGATGCTATCGCCACCGGCACGCTCGCGTACCGGGCGGTCGGCCCACGCCTGAACATGGTGCCGGAGCCCGCGCTAGAGGAGTATCGGCGCCTGCGGTTAGGGCGACGCGGCCGGCCGAAGGGCGCGAAGAACAAGAACGCCTCGACGACCGCGCCGGCCGATGACCCTTCCGCAGCGGGCAAGGAGCGCGACCAATGACGCAGGGACAGACGCCGGCGTTCCGCTCTTACGATGGTCCGTTTAGCTACACCGCCCCGACCGGGCACGAGGGGTGCTGCTACCTCCAAGTCTTCGAGCGCCGGGGCACGTTGCCGGTCGTCTTGGCTTGGGAAACGAAAGATAATCCGGGTGCGAGCGTCACGAACGCGGCCGCGCAGGTCGCAACCCAGGCGTGGCAGCGACTCCTCCCGCAGGCCAGGGAGGGCATTGTCTTTATAGAGGCGTATGTAGACCGGCGCCATCTCCACATCGCGCCGGGCGAACGCTTCGCGGAGGTCACGTTCGACCTCGACGGCGACGCCCTGCACTCGCCGCGCTGGCGGCACATCGAGCGGGCCGAGGTCGAGCGGCTGATCGGTGGCCCCATTAGTCTGCCCGTCGAGAGCAGCTATTAGCGTGCATGATGCACGGGGTACAGGTAAGGGTATCAGCATGAGCCAGCCGATCATGGATTGTCGTCGGCCTTGGCCGTGGGGGAGCGCATGAGCGGGGCAATTCGCATGCGGCCGGTCGCCCTGTGCGGCCAGTGCCTGCGTCAGGTGGTGCTCGACGCCGATAACGTACGCGCGGCGGTGGCGCCGGCGACGCGGGCCGGCTGGCGCAAGGACGGCCGCCGCTGGCTGTGCCCGCTGTGCGTGGCCGTACGCGACGGAACCGGCACGCCGCGTCAGATGAGGGAGCGCGTCGCGGACGAGGTAGCCGCGATGGGCGACGACGACCTGGCGCTACTGCACGGCACCGTCGTCGTCGAGATCCGGTGCCGGAACCGGCCGTGACGGGTACGGCCACGGCGACACCGCGAGCGCCCTGGGCATGTTCCAAGGGCGCAAGGATCACACGGTTCGACTCGCCACACACGGCGCGTTTGCATTGGCGCAAGATGGAGCGATCTAGGCGAGGGCTTCGACGGCATAGATAGAGAGAAAAGAGAAAGGAACGCTTGGGTGATTGTCCACGAACGGAAGACCCAGTTCGGGTGGGCCGACGACAACGGGCTGGGCGATGTATTGATCCGACAGATCATCGCTGGCATCAAGACCGCCACCTGCTCCCCCAAGGAGGACTACACGGCCGAGGAGTTGCGCGCTCTCTACGCGAGCCCCGACCAACTCTCGACCGTGGTCGACAAGGCTGGCGTCCCGCGCTGCAACGTGCGCATCCGCGCCGTCTATGACACGCCCTTCGGTCGGCCCTCCCCGCGCCTCGTCCGCGGGGAGGGCAACGGGGAGGATGTCGAGGGATTCAAGCGGGACCACCATGAGTCGTGGGACGCCTGGCTGGCGACGCTGGGGCGGGCATTGACCGATGAGACCGTGGTGGTCGTGCAGGAGTTCGATCTCGTCGAGGTAGCCGAGTAGCCGCGCGGGCCATGCCCCCGGTCACAACGTCCGGCTGCTGGCCGTGTATCGGGCGTAGAGACGCCGACTCCCTTCTGACGCGCAACCGATGACGGGAGGGTGCGAGGCTCTGTACGCTTTCGGGGCACGGATCGCGCCGCATGGGCGCACAGACTACAGCAACCCGCTGCCGTGACATGATAAAATAGAGGGGTACGGCCGCTGCGACACCACGCAGCGGCCTTTTTTGTATCGTAGGGCGAGGAGGTAAGGGGGCGCATGGCGACGGAGAGCGACGGGGCCGGGGCATTCCGGCGGCGGTGTCTAATCGCGGCCGCAGCCGACGCCTTGGCGTGTTGGGAGGAGTATGCCGCGTTGGTGCGCGCGACCGCCGAGGACCCGCCACAAGAGGGCGGCGCGACCCGGCGCGCGGAGCTGCACATGGAGATGCACCGGGCGCGCGCGGCGGTGATCGCCGCCGTGGAGGTCCGTCGCCTGGCCGTCGACGAGATCGAGGCGGAACGGGACGATGAGGACGAGGTATTCCCGCTCGACGATCTCCGCGACGACGGGCCGCTGTGAGCGTGGCGGGTAGGGACCCGACCGCGCCACAGGAGAGGAGTGTCCCATGGTGATGTACGCGCTGCTCTGCGCCCTGGTAATCGGGCTATATCGGATGAACGCCGTGCTCGCCCGCTACCGGGGCGCACGGCGGGACGCGCCCCACAACGTCGTCCTCCCGGCCGAGGTGGCGCTGGCTCGCGCCCGGCGCTGGTGCTCCCTCCGCGGCCGCCGCGCCGCGCTGTGGACACGCCGCGCGTGACCGCACCCCCCGCGGCGACGCCTACCGCAGCCACGCCCGGCCCGCCGCGCTGAGTGTGTAGACGGCGCCGTGGCCGAGACCGCGCCGATCGAGGAGCCCGCGCCCCACCAATTCCTCCAGGTCGGCCTGGATCGTCTCGCCGTCCAGGTTCAGCCCCAGGGCGCGGGCGACGTGATCGGCGGTGGCGCCGTGGGGATCCTCGGCCGCGAGCGCGGCCAGGATCTCGCCCGTCGTGGTGGATGCGCCGATCGGTGGGATGTGGCTGTCCATGGGGTCGCCCGCCTTTCTTTTCTTTATGGAAGGAGCCGTGGCGCGGATGTCCCCTCCGCAGCCCTAGCCCCGGTCGCGCCCTCCGATGCACGGAACGCGTGCGGCGCGGTGCGGGCGAGGTGGTGGAGACGCGCGATGGCCGCATTCAGCTCCGCGATGAGCAGTGGCGGCGCCCACCCATCGGTTAAGAAGGTGCGCGCCGCCGTCAGGTGGACCAGGAGCGCGAGATCATTGAGCGGCGTTGCCTGAGCTACCGCCCTGGCTCTGATGAGTTGCTCCCGCGCGCGCCGTCCCATTGACGAGGCGACGCGCTGTCCGTCGATGTCTGCGGTGACCAGGGCGGTGACCTCCTCCAGGGCGGCGAGCAGGGTCGCACGGCTGCGTACGCGAGTAAAGATGCCGGGGGTAACGGCGGGACCGGTCTCAGGGATCATGCGTGTCTCCTCTCGTGGTTTCCGGACCTGATGGTCGGCCCTCCAAACGATCGGGTCGGCCGACACACCCCTTTATAGCACATTCGTGCTATGTGAGCGCCTGCTATTCCATCACGCGTCCGGTGAGAGAGTGGACATTGGCGGCCTTCAGTGGGTGGTGTCGCGGGCGCGGGACACGCGTAGGAAATCGGTGGGGAAATCGGACAACAGGCATTGTCCGATGTGGTACACTGGTTAGGCTGTGGTCTAGTGCGGAGGAGTGGAGCGGCATGGGTGTTCGAACAGTTGCAGGTTTCATCACCACATCAGAACCTATCCCCGCCTACGGGGGCATGACGCTAGCGCCGGATCTCATGCCGCAGCTTGCCGAGGATCTCCGCGCCGGCCGTGTTCCCTTAACCTTGCAGCACGATGCGCGACGTCGACTCGATCCGCGACTCCTTCATGTAGATGTCCGCGAGACCGACAAAGGGGCGCTCGGTGTATGGGTCGAGTTTGAGGTTGATGAGGAGGAGTGGCCCGCTGCTGACGACTACCACGGGTTCTCAATTGCCGTCGTCGGGAATCCTGTCGAGCCGGACCCCTCCAGCGATAAGCCTATTCTGATGCTCGCCGCAGACGCCGGCCACTTCGATGAGGAGACGTACCAAGCGGCTGTCGCACAACTGCACCCCTATTTCGCGGTAGGGGGCGGGCAACTATACCAGTTTTCGGAGATCGTCCCGGCGAAGGTCGTCGTTGACTTGGTGGTCGCCACTCTTGCAGCTATCCCGGCGAATCTCATCGCCTCCGTGCTCTACGATGTGCTCAAGACAAGATTCCTCAAACCGAAGGGCGTGCGTGAGACTGTGTTCAGCTTCACGATTCGGGAAGGGGACCGGTCTACTCAGGCGCATTTAGAGACAGGCGACGCGGAGGTGTTGGGGCAAGCTTTGGCTACGGTCCGCGATCTAGCGATGCACAAGGAGCCCGCTCGGAGCTTCGAATTCGATCGCAAGAAGCATGAATGGAAAAGGTTGCGCTGACCGATATGGTTGAGCCCTCACTCGTGACCTGAATGGACATGCACTCCAACACCATCGAGGCGTTACTCACCCGACTCGAAGGCGACGTATCCCCATCCCTAAGTGCTCGTGAACGCGCCGCGCTCTTCGCCCAGGTCGCGCATATCCATGCGGCACGAGGAGATGACGGCGAAACGCAACGTGCGGAGTGGGAGGCCAAGCTCTTCAGCAGCGCGCAGTGGCACTCCTCCTCTAAGGACCAAGAACCCTACACCGACTGCTCTACCTGGGTAACGCCAGACGCCATCGCATATTTCGCCGCGCGCCTCGCACAGACGGCCAACTCCTTCCACGTTGCGCGGTACGCCGATTTCTTGTGGGAGAAGAGTGTGCAGGGCCGACAAAAGTTTGACTATGGACGCCGCGCGGTTGCCGCGCACCTTACGTGTGTAGAGATCTACGCGCAGGCCCAAGAGGAGCGACGCCGAGAGTGGCGCGGTCAGCCCTGGCCAGACGGCCATTACTCTCCGCAGATCTCCGACGCGGCGCAACGCGCGTGGCGGTTGGCGTGCCAACTTACTGGGGTGAAACTCATCGACGAGGTGAAGGCTATCCTGTTCGGAACGATCGCGCGGATGGAGCAGTGGGCCAACTATCAATGGTGTACAGGACTTGTCGCCGCCCTCACCCGTACGTCGGGCCGCCCCACTCGCCAGATAACCTCTATCGACTGGGAGTCCCTGCTCCACACTGTCGATCGCGCGCTCACGTTCCTTGCAACATGTATTGACGAGAGGCCGGGGCAGGCCCTACTGTACTTCGAGTTCCAGCGCGTCTATCATCGGCTGAGGATGGACGTCTTGCGAACTGGCGGCTACCCTGAAGCCGATCGGCGCGCGGCCCAACGTGCTATCGCCGCCCTCTACGAAACGCAGGCCAACTATGCCGCGACTCATGGATGGCAGCAGGCTGCTGTCGCGGCTTTTTTGGCGAAAGCTCTGGACATCTACCAGCAGATGGGCGATGTGGGGGGGGCCGACGCGCTGAAATTGCGGATCAAAGAGGCCCGCCGAGCCGCTCGCGGCGAGATGCGTTCCTTCGATGCGATGGATATGATTGAGGTCGAGGACCTCAACCGGGCTTTTGCAGTGTTGCAGAGGGATCTCTCGCCCGAGCGTGCGCTGGTGGTACTTGCAACCCGCCTTCTGCCCGATGTTGGCATGGTGCGGCGCGAGGTGGACGGTAGGATGGCTGAGTCTCCAGTCCTTTCGCTATTCTCCTATGTCGCCGTTGACAACGACAATCTTGAGGCGACAGCGCAGACACCCTCGGACATCGCTGCCATGCAGATTGCGCAGGAGACCGCTCATCTCTTGCAATTTGGCGCCCAATATTTCTTCCACGCCATTCGGCATCTGCGCGCGACCCGCGGGCTTAAGGCGGACGGACTCGCCCGGGCCATAGCCCTGAGTCCATGGGTAGAGCCCCGCAACCGGGTGTTCATTCAACGCGGCCTGCGCCGTTACTACGCCGGTGACTATCTTAGCGCCTTGCACGTCCTAATACCACGGCTAGAAGACGTGATCCGCCACATGCTCCCGGCCCTTGGAGTTGCGACGACATCCTCCGATCAGGGAATTGAGCGCGAGAAACCCTTGGAGGTCATCTTCGACAAGGATCGAGAACGAGCACGTCTCCGCCAGGCCTTGGGAGAGGATTTATGGTACACACTGCGTGTTGCCCTTATCGACAAGTGGGGGTGGAATTTGCGCAACCAAATTGCCCACGGGCTGGCGAGCGAGGAGGAATGCAATGAGGTGCGCGCTGCGGCTATCGTTCTGCTGTTGTTGAATGTCACTCATATAGAATTGACGCAGGCGAGCGCGCCGTCGGAGGCGGCCACCTTCATGGAGGAGCAAGGCCATGAGTAGCACAAGCCTTATCCCCTACGTCGGCGGCGACGCCATCCAGCGGGCGGAGGCGTGGAAGGGCCTCCCACCCGACGAGCGCCGCCGCCGCGCGGTGGAGGCATGCGCGGCGCACGACGCGGCCGGGCTCTGGCGCCTGACCGAGGTGTGGACGACGCTGCACGGCCGCGCCGGCGCGCTCGTGTCCCCCCATACGCGCAAGAACTACCGTCACGGCGTCGAGACCCTTGTGGATGCGTGGAGCCGGGAAAATCTGCTGCGGCCGGCGCGCGACGCGGCGGCGCTCTGGCTGCGTCAGCTCGAAGTGGGCGGTCTCAAGCCGGCCACGGTGCAGATCCGCCTCGCCGCCGCGCGCGCCCTCTACGGGGCGCTGCGCTGGGCCGGCGCCACCGATGTCGACCCCTTCGACGGGGTGCGCGTGGCGAAGGACCCGACGCCGGCGTGGGAGAAGCGCGCCCCTTACAGCCCCGCCGAGTTCGACGCCCTGCTCGCTGTCGCCCACGATGACGATCGGGTGCTCCTGCTCCTAGCCGGGCACGCTGGCCTGCGCGTGAGCGAGTGCTTGGCCCTGGCGTGGACGGACGTAGAGCTGCCCCAACGTCGGCTCGTCGTCGCGAAGGGCAAGGGCGGCAAGCGACGCACGGTGCCGCTCTCGGGGACGCTGCTCGCGGCCTTACGGGCGCTCCGGCCCCCCGATGGCCGCGGCTACGTGCTGCCCTACCGCTCCGACTTCCCCGCGCGCGAACGGATCAAGCGCCTAGCCGCGGCCGCCCGGCTCCCCGACGCTGAGGAGCCCGGCATTCCCTACCGTGGCATCCACGCGCTGCGCCACACCTGCGGCACGCGCCTGGTGCGCGAGACCGGCAACCTGGAGATGGCCGCGCGCCACCTGGGCCACAGCTCGATCGAGACCACGCGCGTCTACGCCAAGTGGAGCGACGAGGGCCTGAACAGCACCGTGGGGGGATGGTAGAGTGCCGGATACGTCAGCGGTACGACGCCGTAACGGTACGACCGCCACGGCAAAGCCCCCAAGTGCAGGGCCGTCGAGAGGCTGAACTTCCCCCAGCGATTTATGTAAAGAGAGGCGGCGCGTAGGCGTATGGATTTGACAACCTTGGATAGCCGGTCGTATCTACACCTCGATCATGCGCGGACCGTCGGTATCGGCAAGGTGCAGCCGCGCATTCAAGTCGCGCTTAAGGCCCGCACCCCGCAAGGCCTTTCGGTGGCGCGGGGTCAGCTCGTCGCCTCGCTCTTGCTGCATAACGAGCAATTGGGAACCAGCTCACTGACGTTCATCGGCCCCCTATCCACCCTCGAAAGCTATCTAACCTTCGACGTCGCCGTGAGCCGCCATGCGCTGCACTACCTGCAGGAGCAGATGGTGGGGCCATCGCTCCAACTGTCGCTCGGCTTGTCCGGCCTTATATGGCTCCGTAGCAATACTCCTCAAGAGCGGCAACCCACTGGAAGCTATACAGGTTACGAGGACGGGACGCCTGTGCCCGTCGACTCAGCACGCATGAGTGGGGGCATGGTTATAGTCCTCGCGCGCAGCGATGTATACACGCAGATCCTCGAACCCACGGGGATTGGCCGATACGTCCTGATGGAGATGCTCATACCGACTATCCCCGATCCGGTGCAGTGGCGGACCGTCATAGAGCACCTAAAGAAAGCCGACGAGCAGTGGACCCTCGGCCATGACGCCGACGTGTTTAGCCACTGCCACGCGGCCTTAGAGAGCGCTACCTTCGCGGTAGGAGAACGTGACCACAGGAACTTGTTGGCCAGGGTCGAGGACGACTATAAGCGTGGCGCGGTGGATGCGCTGGTACAAAAGGCGAAGAAGTATCTCGACGCTGGCCGGCATGTGAGCAAGCAAGCGGGGAGCGAGCAGCAGGGCGAGTTTGCCGTGGATCACCGGGATGCCGAGTTCGCGCTCGCCCAGACGCACATGCTCGTCGCGTATCTCGCCAAGTTGTTGACGGGACAAATGGCATGAGCGATGAAACGACCGCTCTCTCCCGCTCGGACGACGCCTACGACGCGCTGCTCGCCGACCTGCGCGCCATCATCGCGTCCGGGCGTGGGCGCGCGGCGGCGGCCGTCAACACCGAGATCGTCGCGACCTACTGGCGGATCGGTGAGCGCATCCTGGACGAGGAGCGGCGGGGCAAGGAGCTCGCTGGGTCGACGTATGGCGAGCGCTTGCTGGCGCAGCTTGGCGACACGCTGAGCCGCGAGTTCGGGCGTGCCTTCGGCCGGCGCAACCTCTACTTCATGCGCCAGTTCTACCTCACCTACGCAAATGTGAACGCACTGCGTACACAATTGACCTGGACCCACTATCGCTCCTTGATGCGCCTGCCGGACGACCAGCGCGCGTTCTATGAGCGCGTCGCCGCGCAGGGGCGCTGGAGTTCGCGCGAGCTCGACAAGCAGATCACGTCCATGCTCTACGAGCGCGCCGCGCTGTCGCGTCAGCCCGCGCAACTCCTCGCCGACGCCACCGCAGCGACATCAGCCGAAGGGAGTGGGGCATTGCCGGCGATCGCGGACGCGTTCAAGGACCCCTACGTTCTAGACTTCCTGGGACTGGAGGACACGTTCTCGGAGAAGGACTTGGAGATGGCGCTGATCCGCAACATAGAGCGCTTCCTGGTCGAGCTTGGCACCGGCTTCTACTTCGGCGGCCGCCAACGGCGCATCACCATCGGCGACGAGGACTTCTACATCGATCTGGTCTTCTGGCACCGGCATCTAAAGAGCCAGGTCTTCATCGACCTGAAGATCGGCGCGATCGCGCCGGCGGACATCGCGCAGATGCGGCTCTACCTCAACTGGGCCAAGCGCCACGACATGCAGGACGGTGAGAACGACCCCATCGGCCTGATCCTGTGCGGCTCCAAGAACGAGCAGGTCGTCGAGTTGCTGCTGGCCGACAGCGCGAGCACGACCGACCAGCGCATCAAGGTCGCCCAGTATCTCCTCCTCGACAGTCAGGAGGCCCTCAAAGAGCGCCTGGCCCAGCTCGCCCGCCTCAGCGACGAGGCGCACGAGGGCGGCACGCACGCCGATGCCGACGCGGACCGCGCGCGGTAGGCGGCTGGCAATGCGACCGACGCGGCGCTTGGGATGCCGGACACTGCCCCCCGCTGCCGCGCACTTCCGCGCCTACGTCCGGCTGCGCAGCGTCGATCCCGCCCGTAACCGCGACCGCAGCTACACGCTGACCTGGACCCCGGCCCTGTTCGAGGGTGGCGCGCTCCGGCGCGTGTGGGGACGCACCTGTGGCCCCGAGCGGACGCGCATCGACTACTACCCCGACCGCGCCGACGCCCAGGCCCACGTCGAGGCGATCCTGCGCCGCCGCCTGCGCCACGGCTACCGTGTCTTGGAGTGGCAGTAAAGAAGATAGGCATGGGTTTGACGCTGCTACGTCTGAGATTTATCATAAAGAACGTATGAACGAACGAACGAAAAGACGAAGGAACGGGCGAAAGAACGATGAGCTGGATAAGGGGTCTGGGTGTCATGAATGTAATCACTGTAGCGATTCTGCGCTGGTCGAGAGGGTGAACGAATGAACGAACGTTCGGATAGACAGACCATCGTTATAGCGAATCAGAAAGGGGGAGTCGCGAAGACCACGACCGCCGTGAATTTGGCGGCCGCGCTCGCATCCACGTATGGGCAGCGGGTGCTGCTCGTCGACCTCGATCCGCAGGGCGGATGCTCATTGCAGATTGGTATGGACACGAGCAACCTAGAGCCTTCCATTTACCATGTACTAACCGACCCGCAGATAGCCCTGCACAACGTTATCACGCCGACTAGCTTCCGCTTCGACCTCGCCCCATCTAACATCGACCTCGCGGCGGCCGAACTCCGGCTCACGGAGGTGATGGCCCGGGAGTATGTGCTCAAGCGGAAGATCGAACCAGTGCGTAGCCACTACGACTACATCCTCATCGACACGCCCCCGACACTGGGGATGCTCACCATCAATGCGCTCACGGCAGCCGACGACGTGCTTATCCCCGTGGCGACGCAATACATGGCCCTGCGTGGACTCGACACGCTTCTATCCACGATCGAGCAGGTCCGCGAGAACCTGAACCCTAGCCTGGGGCTGCTTGGCATCGTCGCCACCAACTATGACACTCGTACGGCGCACAGTCGGGAGGTCTTCGAGTACTTGCGCGGAATGGCCGAGCGGGACAACCTCCCCCTCTTCCTCGACTATATCAAGTCGTCGGTGCGTTTCCACGAGGCTCCCAACGAGAGGACGCCGCTCGTGCTGCTCCATCCCGATCTGGACGGTGCCAAAGCCTACACCAAGATTGCCAAGGAGATTATTGATGCCCGCGCGTAAGCCACTGGACTATCAGCCTCAAGATGCTCGTATCTTCCGCCCACGCGAGGAGGTCGAGCAGGAGCTACAGCACGTCGGCCGACAAAATAAACGAACGGAGGAACGAACGAACGAACAGCTGCAAGAAAAGGAGAACGAACGGACGGCCGAGATAGCAACCGCGCAGAGCGAACGACGGACCATTAGACATTCCTTCGACATCTATGCGGACCAGTTGCAGGCCCTCGGTCGCATACAACTCGCGCACTGGACCGAGAGCGGGAAGAAGCCGAAGATGGGGGCGTTGGTGCAGGAGGCGCTAGATGCCTACATCCAGGCCCAATCGCGGCCAAAAACGAACGAAGAAACGAACGAACGTTAAAATGATCGATTAGGACGGGTTAGCGTAGGTGCTCTCCCGCCGTCCGGCGCACGCGCGCGGCGGTTCCCGATAGATGGTGAGGAACGCCCCACGGCCGCCGCCGAGGTTGACATGCGCCTGCGCGCCCGGATCGGCGTCTACCACGAGGCCGGTCCCCCCGTTCGCCTTGAGGTCCGGGTGCGTGCAGCGCACGCCGTCACGGAAGCGACAATCGACGCATAGCTCCATGATGCCGGCGAAGGGCGCATTGGGCGGGATGCGATTGTAGAGCCGGGGGTGTGGGTCGATCAGACGCGCGCTACAGCGCGTGCAGAGCATGACGGCGATGGGCTCGTGCTCGTCGTGGCTATCGTGCTCCTGCCAGCCGTACACGCCAGGTGCGGGCTTCAACGCGCCCTCCATAAACCGTATGGTCTCCTCGCCCCATCCCCGCTCCCCGACGTCCCTCAGCCCTTCTGCGGCCCCCGTCGCCCCTCCTGGCGCGTCGTGTGGTCGCTCTGCGCTGCATGATTGGCAGACGTGGGGATGCCGAGGGCCATCCAGGCTCTTGGAGAGGCGCGGCCACGCGTTGGCCGGCCTGTAGCGCGCTTCGAGCTGCGTGATCTGTTGCTCCTTTATCTGCCGCTCGTCGTCGCCCCTCCGCTGGCGATACTCCGCCATCTGCGTGCTTACCTGCTCGCGCTCCCTCCTCGTGTCGCCGTCGTCACCGTCCAGGCGTCGATTGTAGGCCTTAACGTAGCGAAGGTCGAAATTTCGGCAAACTAGGGCGACTTCACGCGCTGCTCCATAGCCAGTCATGCGCAGCGACTTCGCTCTAGCCCATTGACTGCGAAGTACGGGGGCGCTTGCCGGCGTTGACCCCGTTCCATCGATGCCTGGACGTCGAAGAAGTTCGTCGTATGCGCATTCTGCGAACAAAAGAGAGCGGCACGACGGGCGACCGCGCCTACTCCGTGGCTGAAATGGCCGTTATCTTGCCGAAATTACGACCTTCGCTACGTTAGGGCCTATTACATCGACGGGATCGCAGGGGCGTATTATGGCGGCCACGCTGTCTTCGCCAGCAAGTACGATGCGAACGGCGTGTGGATTGAAAACCAGTGGGGAACCTCGTGGGGCCTCAATGGGTGGGTTGAGCTAAGCTGGACCTTCATCCAACGCTCTGCGTACGAAGCGGACGCGATCTCCGTCCCGCTCGCACGTCACGTGAGCCCTGGCCGACAGGTGCGTCACGCGAGCCCTGGGCGGCATGTGCGATCGCATAAGGTACCAGTGCACTCAGTCCACAAGACGCCGAAGCGGACCACGAGACGGCGCTACCGTGTCATGGTGGCAAACTATCTACGGACCGCCCCACGGTCCAGCGCCCACCGCACGGTGCTGGCAAAGAAGGGACAGAGCGTCACCGATGGCGACAGGAGCACGCCGCACTGGCGGCGCGTCTGCCTGCCTCGGCACTGCGGCTGGATGCTTAAGTCACACCTCCGATGACCTTTTGCCAAAACCGTTCGACATCGACACGCTCTCGCGCGTGATCAAAACGGGACTAGCACGATGAAAAAAAAGACCGCTCCGAAGAGCCTTGAAGGCTCTTCGGAGCGGTCTTTTTTTGTTGGCTCTCTGACGATTCCGACGGGGGGACGAGCGTCTGTGAGGAAAAAACTTGACACCCGTGACCATATATGCTATGGTACGGTCCAGAATGACTCCGGATAGGGGTCGTTTCATACCTGGCATCCAGGGAACTTTCTCTGGATCTAGACGTTTTCACGGCACTCTAAGGCGAAGGAATAGAATATGATTCGCATGAGCCTTATTCGCAATGCTGGTGGTTGGCGTTAGTCTTGTCGTTCCACCGATTCCCAAGCATCCGGCATCCAGAGACATATCCCTGGATCGAAACGTTTTCACGGCAGTAATCTGCCGTTGACAGTCTGAGGCAAGGAGGACGTTATGATTCGCATGAGCCTTATTCGCAATGCTGGTAATTGGCGCTAGTCTTGTAGCTCCAGCGGGTTCACCAGCACGCTAAAGCATCCGGCATCTAGGGGCATATCTCTAGACGCCGGATTTTTCGTTAAGGCGCGATAGAATGAGTTCGTGGAGAGGACGATATGTTCAGCACGCAGTTATGGCGTCACGGACCATTCGTCCGGTTCTTCATAGGCGCGACCCTCTCGGATATCGGTGCGTGGTTCAACACGGTCGCTGTGTCCGTGTTGATCTACCGCTTGACGGGTCAGGTCGCGCTGGTCGCGACCGGTGTCGCCTTTCAGGTTGCTCCCCGTCTCGTGCTCAACCCTCTTGCGGGGGTACTGGCCGATCGCTTCGATCGGCGCGGTCTACTGATCGCGCTCGATCTCTTCAGTGCTCTCGCGGCCCTGATCCCCTTAGTCGGATTGGTGTGGCCGGCGCACAGCGCGCTCCCGCTGATCTACCTGTCGATTCTCTTGCTCCAGACGGCATCGACGCTGTACTGGCCGACGCAGGACGCCTATGTCACTGGCATCGTGCCCCATGAGCTATTGGAGGGTGCGAACGCGGCGTCGAGTGTGTCGATTGATACGGCGATCTTCAGTGGTCCGGCCCTTGGGGCGTTGGTCGTCGGCGCCTGGGGGTCGGGGCCGAGCTTCGTGATCAACGCCGTCTCGTTTCTCGTCTCAGCGCTGCTTTTGTCACGGATGCCGCGCGCAGTGCGTCGCGACGACGAGCAGCTGCCAACGCCGGGCGCCTTGGTCCACGGCTACGTGACCATCGTCCAGGAACACCACCGCCTGATCGCGCTCTATCTGGTGCCGTTGGCCTCCGTCGTGCCGGTCTTTTACTTCCAGGCCGTTGCGGTCGCCTACGCGAGGAGCGTTGGCCAGGCCAGTACGTTCATTGGCTGGCTGTACGCGGCTGTCGGGGTCGGCGGTATCCTGGGGTCGGCGGTCCTCAAGCGGATACAGGCACATCTGCCACCAGTCGGCATTCTGGGTCTGTTCCTGGTCAGCGCGCCTCTGCTGGGCGTCCTTGCACTCACCCACAGGTGGTGGGTGGCGCTGCTCTTACTGGCCGCGTCCGGGTTCGCCAACACGACAGCCGAACTCATTATCCGAGTGCGGATTCAGCGTTCGGTCGCTCCTGATGAGCTAGGCCGTGCCTTTGGCATGCTCCGTTTCTGCATGGCGATGGGGCAGGCTCTCGGCGCCGTCCTCGGCATCGCCATCGCGGACGTCGCGGCGCTGACCGGCTTGCTCTGGATCGGGATTGGCGTTGTACCGATCATGGCTGTGGGGCTGGCGCTCTCGCGCGAGAGCGGACGCGCTCCCAGTGATGGCCTCTCTGAGGCAGTTGTCTAATGATCTACGACAATAGCTCGTAGAGCCCAAGGCTTTCAGCCTTGGGAGTGTCACGATGGGTTATCATCCCCATGCGCGTCGAGCGTCTCCTGATACTCACGCAGCCATGTCATGACTTCACCGAAGCGCCGCAGCGGGATGTTGTGGTAACTCGACACGCGGAACCGCCGATAGAGTTCGCCGAAGACAGCCTGGTACGGGTTGCGTCCCGCGCCACCCTGTGCGGCCATCTCGGTCGCGATGGCCTTGACGAGGGTGCTGATCTCAGCAGCCTGCGCGTCGCTGATAACCTGACTGGGGGAGACCATCCCCTCGACGGCGGTCACGCGCTGGAGGAGGTTGGCTGTTTTTGCCCAACGCACCGAAAAGGCCCATTACAACGATTCGTGCGAAAATGGGCCACATCGCGCCAATAGATCAAGTAGCTATCTGTGATCGCATTGTCGCAACGGATTTAGACCGAGACCGCGCCGGTAATAGGCCTTACCGACGCAGTTCTCCATGCAACGACCGTATTACCGGTCGAGTTGAGGCTTTTATCCCGCCAGAAAGTGGGCCGGTAATGCAACTGAGCCGGTAACAAGCCACATGGCCCATTTTTGCACGAATCGTTGTAGTGGGCCTAAGGCGCGCGAGTGGGAGCGTCGGGAGGGCGGGGAGCTATAGGCAGGGCGATGATACTGATAAGGGTGTCACACATCATCGTGTCCGGGGTTTCGCTATCATTGGAACAGGTTTGTACGATAAGCCCTGTTTGCCAGAGAATGACGGTGATCGTGCTCTCTGACGGGGTGCCGCTCACGGGTAAAATCGGTCAGAAAAGGGCACGAAGGTCCGAAGAATGCGTATTCTCTGGCACTGGTGTCGGCCGGCAACCCGTCTCGTACAGGAATGTGCTGTTGGAGACAAAGGCTGGACACCGACCTAGCCCCAGTTTTTCGTCGCTGACATACTCAGGAGACGCACTATGCTCATCGTCGATGCGCACGAGGACTTAGCCTACAATGTGTTGGGCGACGGCCGCACGTACCTCGAATCGGCCTACACGACACGCGCTGCGGAAGCGGGTGGCCCCGTGCCGGCCCTCAATGGCTTATGCATGCTGGGACTGCCGGAATGGCTCCAGGCTGGCGTCGCCGTGATCTTTGCCACCATTACTACGATCCCGCACACTCACGCCAAGCCCGGCGAACTGAGCTATCCCTCTGTAGAAGCGTCCTACCAGCAGGCCCTCGCGCAACTGCACATCTACCGCCGATGGGCCGCCACCCATCCGCAAATCGCCCTGATCACGCACCGCTCACATCTGGCCGACATCCTCCGCAGTTGGGAGAGGCTGCATGAGCCGGCGCAAACCCTGGATCGGCGGCAGATCGGTCTTGTCCTGCTCATGGAGAACGCCGACTCGATCCGCAGCGTCGAGGAGGTCGGCTTCTGGTACGCGCAGGGCGTGCGCCTGATCGGGCCGGCCTGGCACACCAACCGCTATACCGGGAGCACCCTCGATCCCGGACCATTGACCGCCCTCGGCCGCGACCTTCTAGCGATGATGCAGCGCTATGGCATCATGCTCGATCTCAGCCACATGGCGGAAGAGGCATGCGTGGAGGCGCTCGACCGCTACGAGGGACCCATCGTGGCGACCCACGCGAACCCGCGTCGCCTGGTCCCCATGCCGCGTCTGTTGTCCGACACCGTGATCCGCCGCGTGGCCACGCGTGACGGCGTCATCGGCGTCATGCCCCTGAATTGGGCGCTGGACCCCGCGTGGCGCTCGAAGGCGAAAGAGGACATGCACATCGAGACGGTCGTGGACGCGATCGAGATCGTGTGCCAACTGGCTGGAGACGCGTGGCACGTCGGTCTTGGGACCGACTTCGACGGGGGACAAGGGGCGGAGGACGCGCCGGCTGAACTTGACACGATCGCCGACTTGCCTCGGGTGGTGGAGGCATTGGCGCGCCGCGGCTACGCCGACGAGGCCGTGACGGCGATCATGGGCGGCAATTGGCTGCGTGTGCTACGCCGCGCGCTCCCCGAAGACCCGTCATAGCCGTCGCCTGTCCGTGTCCCCGTTCGCTGTGAAGGAGCTTACCGTACAAACCTGTTCCAATGATAGCGGAACCCCTGTCCGATCTGTTGGAAGCCCAGGTCGATATCTCGACGGTGCAGCAGCTTGCGGGACACGCCAACGTGACGACGACGCAGCGGTACGACCGCCGCGGCGAGGCCTCCAAGCGCAAGGCCGTCGAGAAGCTACACTTCCCCATTCCGCAGGCTCGGCATTGAATGTCCACGACACGTCGCGCCGCCTAGATAGCTATTGACTATCGTCAACCGGGTGGTATACTTGGGACAGAGCACTGGACAGAAGGGCGTGTGCATAGCCAGTCCCGCTTGGTTTAAGGCCAAGCCCGTCCCGGACGGGATGGATACCTGGAAACAGGAAAGAGGTTCGCCCAGAGATTCCAGCAGGAATTGGAATAGGCCCGAAAGGGCCTATTTTTTGTCTAAAATGGAAAAGATAGATTTCCGTAAAGAGCTGAAGGGGCTATACGCTCCTTCAAGCAAGGACTTCTCGGTCGTTGACGTCCCGCGCATGTCCTTCCTTATGATTGACGGCGAGGGCAACCCCAATACCGCCAAGTCGTACAGCGATGCCGTCGAGGCGCTGTACTCGGTGTCCTATGCCTTAAAGTTCGCCAGCAAGAAACAGCTGGACAAGGACCATGTGGTTGCGCCGCTCGAAGGCCTGTGGTCGGCTGCCGATCCGTCGGCGTTTGGACGACGCGCCAAGGACGAATGGCGCTGGACCATGATGATTATGCAACCCGCCTGGATCACGATAGAGATGGTGGAACAGGCTCTGGCGGCAACGAAAGCCAAAAAGAATCTGCCCGCCCTGCCGTTGCTTCGCTTCGAGGAATACGACGAAGGCCAAGCGGTGCAAATACTGCACATTGGGTCATACGACGAAGAAGCGCCGACGCTCAATCGCTTGCATCAGGAATACATGCCCGCGCATGGCTATGACTTCAATGGCAGGCACCACGAAATCTACCTCGGTGACCCGCGCAAGACTGAAGCCTCGAAGCTTAAGACCATCCTGCGGCAACCGGTCAAGTCGCGGTAGGTATGGGGCTGAGCTAACCGCCTTACATGCGCTCGGGAACCCGGCGCCGAGATGCAATGTGACGAGAACGAGTATGTCACTATGCATACTTCCCGGTGCCTTCCCCCTCTAAAACGCCCTCGGAACTTTCCGTCGCTGGTCGGTGATGCGGCCTGGCCGTTTACCCGCGATCCGCAGGGCGACCAAATGCCGAAACCGGACTGAGCCGAATGTCACAATGTCTTTCTCCGTCGCGGGATAGGCTGTCTTGACGCGCATGTGCAGATCGACGGGCAAGCCTTTGACGCGATCCAGGCTGAAGACAATGCTGTAGAGGACCCGCTTGCCTGCATGGTCCACCACGGGCACCACCGCGAAGTTGTCGCCTTGCACACTCCACACCTGGCCTCGCGCCGCGTGCGCAATGTGTTCCACTAGGCCGAATGTGTGGTGGTAGCGGTCGAACGAAAAATGGCCGGGCCGGCGATCACTGCCGGGATACACAAGAGCCGGATCGTCCCCAGGCTCAGGCTTGCGCGTGAAGCAATGATCGGCAAACGTGACGGCGATCCGCCGGTCTACGTCACCTGTGTCCTTCACGGTGAACTCGTATTCATCCAGGTGGGTGAGGCCATAGGTCACCCCTTGGTACACAAAGGGCGCCCAGCTCGCGTGCTGGAAATAAGGCATAGACGGCGCCTAGCCTCCCTCGGCACGCTTCGCCACACGCCGCAGGAGCGCCGGCGTCGCGTCCTCGGGCAACTCCTCCAAAGCCATGGCCACAAGCTCGGCCTTGGAGACCCGGACGCCTTGCATGCGGAGTTGGTAGACCAGGCCGAGTAGCCTGTTGTCCAACTCGCGCGGCACGCGCACCCCGAGGTTGACCTGCTCCTCGTCGCGATGCTGGTACGCCCGTGTGGCGGTCCGCTCCGCTCGCGCATGGCCGCGCGCGCGTCGAGCCGACGGCGGCTTCCCCGCTGGCGCGTCGTCGACGACCGGCGTCGGCGTATTCCGCGCGGAATGGGCGACCTCCGCGGGCGATGTGTCCAACTCAGGCGTCGGGATGCTCTCCTCCGCCGGCGCGGCGGCCTGCTCGCGCGGGTGTAAGGGCTCCGGTACGCGGCGCTTGTTCATGCCGCGTAGTGTATCGACTCCGCTCATGCGACCCGCTCCTTGATCGCCTCGACGACGGCAGCGAACTGCCCAACCGCCGCCGCGACCCGCTCGCCCGGCTCCTTGACGGAACTGAGGGTGGTACGGTGGCGGCGGCGCGGCAACCACCGATGATCGAGGATCGGCGGACCCACCGTGACGCCGTACGCGCTGGCTAGGGCGTCGAGTCTGTCGATTTGGCGCGCGTCCGGGGACGCCGGCACGCGATTGGGGATCAGCAGCAGGCGGAAGGTGCGGAACTCGGCGAGCATCCCGCCGAGGGCGTCCAGCTCGCGGTTGCCCAGGACCACCGGGACGACGACGAGGTTGGCGGCCGCCATCGCGCCGTAGCTCAGGGCCGTCGCGCCGGGGTGCGTGTCCACCACCACGTAGGGCTCCGGCCAGGTCGCGGCCCAACCCGTCAGCTTCTCGGCCAGCGCCTCGGGCGCGATCGTGGCCTCGGACAGGAGTGGGTGCGAGGGCACCAGCGCCGGCCGGCCGGTACCGTGGATTGGCTGCGGCGCTTTCGGCGACCCGTTGAGCGCGGCGAGGAGTTGCGAGCGGGCGCGCGCTTCGGGGTCGTAGCCCCAGGCGCGCGACGCTCCGCCCTGGTCCCAATCGAGATCGACGAGGACGCCGCCGAGGAGGTACGCGACTTCGAGGGCGATGGTGGTCTTCCCGACCCCGCCCTTGTTCGCGGCGAGCGCGATGATGGTCGATGACATGCTCACGTCCTACCATGCGAACAAGCTAGCGTATTATCTAGCTCACGGTTGTACACGCGCTCATGGTAGCATAAAAACATGATATCTCGCTACTACATATACTCGATATCTTGCTACCGAGTACATGTAGTAGCGAGCTAGCTTGTTGGCTTGTTAGCAATGTTTAGCATGCCGGTCCACGCTATTTCACACAACACTAGCACGGACGCTAGAACGGGAGGGCCAGCTGCGCGCGGGGGACCGGCCGTTCGCGGGCCAGCACGCCGACGACACGCCCCGCCCGGTAGGTGGCCTCGCAGTGGCACGGAATGCGCTTGCCCGAGGGGAACGGCACGTAGGACCAGCCGCTCGCCGGCCCGCGCGCCTGCCAGGAGCACATGAGCGGGTGGTCGGCGGGGATCGGGGTGGAGCGCGCGAGCGGGTAGCGTCCGTTCGTGGGGGCATACTCGACGATGAGCCCCGCCGGCCCAGGACCGCAGAGGACGACGTAACACTCCACGGGCGCGCAGTGCGCCACTTGAATGGCTGCGGCGGCAAGCGACACCCCCGCCTGGTCGGCGAGGAGACCCACGAGGTGGGGCGCGACGCCCTCGACGGCGATGGCCGCCTGGACGCGGGTGCGCGGCAACAGGAACTCGGCCGCCCCCTGCTGGCAGCAGCGCTCGATGGCGGCGTGGTAGGCCCGGTCGTCGCGGCGCAGGCGTGCCGTGTAGTACTCGATCAGCGCGCCGTCCTCCTCGATCAGGTGGTGCATGATCTCGTGATAGATGCTGAACTCGACGCGCGCCTGGTGGGTGAGGGTCTCGTCGACGACCACACAGTCGCCGGCGAGCAGGCCGTCGATCCCGCCCGGCAACGGGGCGCGATGGAGCCGCAGGCCCAGACGTGTGCAGGCGACCGTGCCCGCGCAGCCCACGGGGAGGTCGTGCCGCCGGCGCGCGTCGGCGACGAGCGCGCGGATCTTCTCGTCGAGCATGCGCGGCGTGAGCCACGCGTCCGGCGCGTCCATCGGCCCGTTCCTCTCGTCCATCTCACGCGTCCCTATCACGCGCATCACCCGTGTCGTCCGCCAGATCTACGGCGGAGGCCGCACGCGCCTCTCCGACCGTCGCCGGGTCGAGGAACGCCTTGAGCAGGCCGTAGATGGCCTGCCACTCGTCCTCGGAGCGGGGCCGCTGGCCGCGGAACTCGATGCGGGCGAGCGATCCCGCCCACTCCGGCGTCACCAGCCCGCGTGCGATGAGCGCGCGCAGGCCAGGCGGATATTGGGCCAGTGCGTCCCCGTCCCCGTCCCCGGCCTCACCTCCACCAGGCATGTGGTCGCCGGCAGGCAGGTCGACCGGTGCGAGCAGGTCCTGGGGCGAGATGCTGTAAGCGGCTGCCAGGCGCGCGAGCGTTTCCAGGGACGGCAGCGCGTCGGTGCGCTCCAGCTCGGAGAGGTAGGAGATGGACAGGACGGCGCCGGTCAGCTCCAAAACGTGCGCGCGCAGCGCGCGTAAGGTCCAGCCGCGATCCTGGCGCAGCTCGGCTAACCGGTCCTTGAGTCGCATGGATCGCTTGTCACCCTCCTCTCCGCGCCTTCCATTCACCTGTAGTAAAATAGCGTCGGTAAATACGTTGACAGTGTAATACGGTGGCGGTAGAATAGGGGCACGACGTCCGCTACCGGCGCAATCATAGCACGGGCGGGCGTGACGCGACAAGCGCGGGAGACGGACATGAGGCGGATCAGGATGGTGGAGGCGCTTCAACACCTATGCCTCTCCGGTCGCCGCCCGGCGCGTGTCTCGCCCGGTCATCTCCTCCCGCTTGACGTCGCGCCCAAAAGCGTGCTATTATATCCACAATGGCACCTCATGTACCGCCATGGTTATCAAGGAGGACGCATGGCCTTCAAACGCAAGGGTCCGCCGCCGGAGCCCTATATGACCCCGGCGGTGTATCACATCCTGCTCGCGCTCGGCGATGGCGAGCGCCACGGCTACGCGCTCCTGCGCGCGATCGCGGCAAGCTCCGATGCGCCGCCCATCGGCCCAACGACTCTCTACCGCTCACTGCGGCACATGCTGGACGACGGCTTGGTCGTGGTGGCGGACGAGCGGCCCGACCCGGCGTTAGACGACGAGCGGCGCGAGTATTACCGGCTGACGGGGCGCGGGCGCGCGCTGGCGCTGGCGGAGACGGAGCGCCTGGAGCGCATCGTCGTGGCGGCGCGGGCGAAGCCCCTGCTCCAAGGCGCGCGGCCTGCGGACGCGGTGGCGGACGGCGTCGAGGGCGTGTGGCGACCGGTCGTAGCCCCAGGAGGCGCATGATGGGTCGATCATTGGTCATCGCGATCATCAACGGCGTCCTGTATTGGGCGTTTCTCCTCCTGTATTGGACGTTTCTCCTCCTGCGCTGTCCCACTCTCCGTTGGGGTGATCGGGCGCGGATGGTCCGGGCGTTCGCGGAGGAGTGGCGGTCTGCCGCCTGCGGCAGAGGGGGCCGGACCGGCGTCGGGTTGTGGCGGTGGACGCGTGCCGATACAGTCGCTAACGCGCGCGATGAGCACGCATGGGTGCGGCGACAGCGTGCGCGACGGAGACAATGGCAGAGACAGCAGAGGGAGGTCGGTCAGGTAAATATCCACGATCCGAAAGTCCACAAAGCGAGTGGCGCAACGTTCAAGAGATCGCTACAAGCCCTGCTCTGCCTCGTCCTGATGCAACTATCCACGACGGCGATGGTGGACGCCGGGCACGCCGGCTTGGTCGTCCTGGAGGCGCTCATGATGGTCGTCGTGGCGGCGAGCATCGTGGGGTGCTTCGTCGCCACGGGACTGGAGATGTGGGCGATGGGCAAGCTGGGCAAGGCGCTGCTCGATAGCAGGGGCTAGCGCGACGGCGAGGGTGGGTCGCGCGCGGGCGTGGCCCGACGTGACCACACGGAGGATGATCGTGATGCAGCAGCTCGTCTACCGTCGACTCGTGCGCAAGCGCCGCTGGGGGCACGCCTGCGCGTGCTACGCCTGCGGCGCGGCCGTTTTCCCCTTGCCGCTGCGCACCAACCCCACGGTGCATGTGCCGCGCGCCTACGCGCGCGGCGTGGCAATCAGGAGCAAGCGGACAGGAAAGCTAGAGAGTTACGCCATCCTCTTCTGTCCGGCCTGCGCCGACCCGGAGGATGTGCTGGACTACGCGCAGTTCGAGCCGGTTTCCATCCACGACGCGGCCGCGCACGCTGTGGCCGTTGAGGACGCGCGACGTGCCACGCGCTGATAGAACTGATGTCCCATCGGTACTGTTCGCGTTGCGGGCACGCGATGCGATGCGCTATCATGCGCATCATGGAGAACTTTGCAATGTCCTAGCACAAACTATCGTGCGACATGCACGAAGCCCACCGGGTTTCCCCGATGGGCCACGTTTGTCACCTATATGGTGCGGTTCTGGTGCCAGGTTTTGAGGTGCTACCAGAGTCGCTAGAGCGGGACCGAAAACTCAACCGGGCTACCACCCCCAATAGAGCTTTCGGGACTCACAGGGGAGCTTTACGCTTCCGAGGAGTACCTATGAGCAATCATACGGGAACGATGGGTGCATGTCAAGATTACGCCCACCGTCCCAGGCCCGAAAGTACACCATCACACGCGTCATCCGACAGCATCGACCGGCGGCTGGTCCAGCGGTACGGCGTGGCGTTGCTGACCGGGGGCTACACGGCGATCCCGACGTACGCGTGGCTGTACTACGCGCGGCTGGGCGTGAGCGAGGCCGAGATGGTCTGCCTCGCGCAGCTCTGCACGTACTGGTGGGACACGCGCGCCCCGTACCCCGGCGAGGCGGCGTTGGCGACGCGCATGGGCAAGACGGTCCGCACGATCCAGGGCTACCTGCGCTCCTTGGAGGCCAAGGGGTTACTGCACATACAGACTCAGTTCTCCACTCACGGCCAACAGCACACCAACGCCTACGACCTGCGCCCGTTCTTCGCGGCCGTCGAAGGGCTCGCCCGGCTCGACGGCCTGCTCCCCACCGACGACGCGGCCCCCGCGACGCCAGTGACCCCCGACAACGAGTCGTGCAAGGATGGGCCATGTGACGATAACAACAGGGCACAGAGGGACGCGGAACGGAAGTCGCTATGTGCAGACGCGACGAGTGTTGGAACGGAAAACCGGCCTAAGGACGCTGGCACCCCGACCACGGAGGAGGGCGAAGGATCGCGCGGGGGGGGGGTGAAGAATCCTTCACCCCAAGTAAACCCAATCGAAATAGAAAACTTCGACTACGACTCGATACCCCCTACCCCCACTCATGCAACACAGACGACGAGCGGCGCGGCCAGGCCACTTACCAGCGCGGACCCGCACGACCAGGCGCTCGCGGCCGAGATCGCTGCCCTAAGCGCCGAGTTGGGAGATGATGCGCCGCGCTCGAGTCTCGGCCGCGCCCGCAACCTGTGCCGCGACGCTGGCGTTTCCCCTGCCCGCTTCCTGCGCCTGCTCGACGAGGCGGCGGCCCGGACGCGCGACCGCCAGGCCAGCATCGTCAAGCACCGGCGCGCCGACGCCCGTGCCATCAACGGCATGCCCTACCTGTTCGCGGTCCTGGCCGACCTGCTACACCCCGCACCGCCTCAGATGCGTGACGGTGGAACGGACGGGGATCGCCGGCAAGCAGGCCCGTCAAGTCGTCGTCGACGCCGGCGTGATGGTGGCCGCGGCGAGCCCACCAGTTCCTACGCCGCGTGGTCCGACAGCCCCGACCGTCTGCCCATCGTCGAGGAGCATCCGGTGTGGCATGCGGTTCTCGACGAGCTGGCCCACGTCATGACCGCCGAGAACTTCAACGCCTGGTTCGGGACGACGCGCGCCCTCGACCAGGCCGACGACGTGCTGCGCGTGGCCGTCCCCGCCCTATTCAACAAAGCATGGCTCGACACCAAGCTGGCCGGCAAGGTGACGGGCGCGCTGCGCAAGATCGACTATGACGCCCTGCACGCCGCCCCGGTCGCGCACGTCGAGTACGTCGTCGCGGGAGCGGCATGAGTCCTCTCGTCGGGCCTCGGACCGGCGCGATGCGCGGGGTTGCGCACGCCCCAGCCCTGACGTGCGGCGTGCTAGGGGACGACGACCGAGAGCCGCCACGGGCCAGCCCCGAGCGCATTCGCGACCCCGGCGCTCGGGGTGGCGGTGAAGGAGCGGATCGTGAGCGTCAGCCGCGCGCCCTGACGCTGGGGCGGATAGGTCCAGACCTGCCGGCAGGCGAGCGGCGCCACGTCGGGGAAGCCGCCCATAGCGCACCCGCTGCCTGTGGTCCGCAGCGGCACGGTGTGGCCCCGTGCGTCCGTCAGCGTCACGTCGCTGTCGCGCGTGTAGCCGAAGGGCGCGTAGCCCAGGACGAGGCCCGTGTCGCGCGCCGCGACGACGCGCAGCTGGAGGCCCGCGCGCTGCACGAGCGGGCCGGCGTAGGGATGGACACGGCGGAGCGCGGCCAGGTTGAGGGGAACGCGCACCGTCTCGCCGTTCCCGACCCCGAAGCGCAGCACCGCCGCGCGCGCGGTGAGGGGCAGCGGGCCGAGCGTGGCGACGCCGCGCGTCGGACCAGAGGACCCAAGCCTCGGGAACGCGCGGCTCAGGAGGCGCGCCCACCAGGGCACGCCGTCGTCGTAGCTGGCCCCGCCCTCATAGTTCACGACGGTACCCGTGTCGTCGTAGAGCTGGGGGAAGGGATCGACGGACCCGCCCAGCGGCACGGTGCTATGGAACCGGACGTAGGTGGCGGCGCCGTCGGTTGTCACGCGGTCGACCGCGATGGGCGCGATCGGCTGGCCGCGGCCGGGCACGCCGGAGAGGCCGCGGGCGATGAGCACCCGGCCGTTGGGGATGCCCGCGTCGAGCGGGACGCCGGCGGTCGCCGGCCGTGCCGCCAGGGAGACCCCGGCCGCCACGGCGACGAGGGCCAGCACGAGGCCGGCGACGAGGAGGGGCACGCGGGGGCGGCGCGTCATCATGGCTCAACGATACGGCATCGGCCCGTTCGCGGCAAAGGGGCCATCCAGATACGGGAAAGGGTGCGGGACGCTCCGTGTCGCGTGCCGTCGCGACGACGTGGGAGCTGGCCGGCTGCGTGGCCCGCGCGTTGCAAAAGATCGACGACGACACCCTCGCTATCGGGCGCGTCGGGCGCGTCGGGCGGGTGGAGTACGTCGTCGAGGTGGATGCGTGAGACTATTTCAGGGCGCGACGTCGCGCAGGAGGAGGGACAGAGCCGCGTGGATACGATCGTTGCCGCAGGCGAGCAGGCGCGTCATGCCGGGGGTGTAGGGCCGGCCGGCCACGTCGGTCACGCGCGCCCCCGCCTCCTGCGCGATCAGCGTGCCAGCGATCTGGTCCTCCCGCTCGGACTCCAGACTCACCACGGCGGCGATCCGGCCCTCGGCCAGCAAGCACCAGTCGAGCGCGGCCGCCCAGTTGGTCAGCACCCGCTTGACCTGCCCGTACAGGGCGCGCTGGATCTCCAGCGCGAGCGCGTCGCCGGCGAGATACCCTTGAATGTAGGCCACCGTCGCGCGGCCCAGGTCGTCCTGCCGCGTCGCGACGGCGATGGGTTGCCCGTTGCGCTGGGCGCCCTCACCGCGCCGCGCCTGCCAGAGCACGTCCGCCATCGGCTGGTACACGACGCCGAGCACCGCCTCCTCGCCGCGCACGAGGGCGATGGATACGCCGACCTGGGGGATGCCCGCGACGAAGTTGTTGGTGCCGTCGAGGGGGTCCACGACCCAGGTGTACTCTGCCGTGCCTGGGAGCGCCCCGCACTCCTCGGAGATGATCCCGAAGTCCGGGTGCGCCGCCCGCAGGACGGCGAGGATGGTCGCCTCGGCGGCCTCGTCCGCCTCGGTCACGAGGTCGGCGCCGCGCTTCTCGCGCGCGGCGAGGTCCTGTCCGAAGAGGCTGCGGATGATCGCGCCGCCGGCGCGCGCCGCGTCGGCGGCCGTCGTCATCTCGTCTCGCATCTGCATGCGTCTATCGCTCCTTTCTACCCCTCGGACGGTGGAGGGTGCGAGACCTATCATACCACGCCCTCTTCTTTTCCAAGTAGTCCCGCGCGCCCCGCTTGCGCCCGCTGCCGGCGACCGTGTAGGCTGATGGTGGGGGCTTGCGCCACGAGACGACATGGTACAGCCTACCTTGCACACCCCAACCGACAGGTCCAGCGCGACGATTACCGCGGCGATCCTCCGATGTAGGGTGAGATCGCATGGTGCTGCGTGGACGAGGGGCAGACGCCGGCCGACGTGTGATGAGCGCAGGCCGTAGGATCGACGTGGTAGGATGCGGATATGGAGACCGGAAGGACGGTACCGTCTGTCGGTGGCGCGCCGCCGCAGCCCTTCGCGGCGCTGCTCAAGCAGGCGCGCAAGGAGAGGGACCTGACGCAAGAGGCCCTGGCGGAGCGGGCGGGGGTCAGCGTGCGCAGCATCCGCGACCTGGAGGGCGGCGCGCTGCATCGCCCGCGCGCGGACACGGTGCGACTACTCGCCGAGGCCCTGGGGCTTCCACCGGACGCGCACGCCACGTTCATCGCGGCGGCGCGCCGCCCTCCCCGTGCTCCCGGCGATGGTTCCCCTGACCCGACGGAGGCTGTGGCGCCGCCCACAGGGGGCGTGATCCGTGGGCGACGGCTGGGGCGGCTGGGACGACCGCTCGTGGCGGGCGCGCTGGGCACGCTCACCGTCGTCCTCCTCGGCGTCGTCGTGTGGGTCCGAGGTCCGTCGGGCACACCCCGCATGCCCCCTCCGGTCGTCCATGTGGTGGTCATCGGCCCCAACCAGGTGGCCTGTTGCTGGGCGAAGGAGGCCACCTGGTATGCCGACGGCCTGCATGGCTACCCCGGCTTCACCGGCCGCACCTACTGGACATACGCGCACGGGGCAACGCGTCCGCCGGTGTCCGCCTTCCGCTGGTCCTTCGCGCCCCCGTCGCGCGCGGCCGGCGACTGGCGTCACGTCACGGTGGACGTGTGGGTCCCCGACAACAACGCCGACGCGCGGGTAATCTACGTCGTCATGGACGGGCGCGACCGGCCCCAGCGTCGGGGGGTCGATCAGGAGTCACCGGCGCCGGGCTTTGTCCATCGCAGCCCAGGCTGGGTGCGGCTGGGTGTCTTTGACGGGACGCGCGACGGCCGCCACTGGGGCGGCCTGATGGTTGACCTGACCGACCGGGCACCGACGGCCTGCGCCGCCTACCGCTACGCCAGCCCCGTCTGCGCGATCGGGGCCGCGCAGGTGCGCTTTGCCTACATAGATACTGACCGATAGCCCGATGGACGGGGACTGGCGGGCGGCGATGTTGCTCCCATCGAGATGGGGATCTCGCGGATGCGAGCGAGGTTTAGCTCGGGCAGCACCCCAGTATCCTTACCCCGGTATCCTTTCCCCTGGGCTGTTGGCCGGGCCGGCCGCGAACGCGTTCCCGCCGTAGCTGCCGCTCATGGTGATGTACGTGTGGTATAAGTGGCCGGGATAGATATCCGCCCAGTCGGTGAAGCCATAGTGCGCCCCTGGGTTGCTGAGTCGGGCGTCGGGGAGGCAGTTGAACGCTTGCGTAGCCACCGTGGCGTTGTACGTGTCGTCGCGCAGGTGGATGGTGAGCGTGCAGCGATTCCAGAAGGAGGGGTTGGCCTCGGGGAAGTGGACGTACCCGTCCGGGGTGAGGCTGAGGCCCCAACTCCCGCTGATGCACGCGTAGAAGCTGGCGTTGATAGGGCCTGGGGAGCCGGTGGCCACGGCCCGGCCGCAGCCACCGCCGCTGTCGGCGTAGGCGTGGGGCGCGGGGACGACGTGGTTGGCCAGGGGTACGAGGGCGAGGGCCGCGGCGGCGGCCAGGGTCAGGGTACGGCGTGTCGGACGAATCATCGGTCTCTCCTGTATCACTCTAGCTGTGGTGAGGGGCGGCAAGACGGCGCGCCGCGCGTGGCGCACCAGACTAAGCCAGATCATGTGTCCCCAAACAACAACATAGTGGTGGCCGAATAAATGGCGCTATCGAGCGCGTCGTAGGCGTCACTGAGGCGGTGATCGCCTGTTTTATCGGCCACAGCTCTGTTGCTCATCGGGGACCAATCATCTGGCTGAGTTTGTGGCACACGGATATTGTGCGGACGCTCAGTGATGGACCGGGCATCCGCGGTGGACAATTGTCGACGGCGCGCAGGTGTAAAAGGCACAGACCGTGGCCCGATACACATGGATGTGGTAGTCGCCGTTGTCGTAATAATCGTAGGACCAGAGGAAATCGTCCGTTTCCCACGCGCTGCCAAGCCAGGTTTGCAGATGCACGGTGTTGCTGCCGTGGCCGCAATACGTGGAGTCGGCGTGGGCGAGTGTGGCGTGACCGGCCAGGGGGATAGCGGCGGCGCCGGCGAGCGTGACGGCAAGGGCAAGCGGGGCGAGACGGCGGGTGACAGATGCGCGCATAGCGGGTGTCCTTTCGCTTCACGACCTTTTATCTTGCGTCGGTTGGCTGCCCCGTCCATGGCCAGGAGCGGCGTCGACACGTTCAGCATGGCATGTCCGAGGGGCGGCGCACCAGGCAAAACCGGCAGCTTCCCCGGCAACATGACCGGCAACATAGCACTGCCGTTTCGACCGCGCCCCTTTCTTTTCCAAGTAGCCTCAACCCCGTCGCTTGCGACCGCTGCCGACGACCATGTATGGTGATGGTGAAGGGTGCGCGGAGCAAACCCGTACTCACTCTGGGTTTCGTCGGTCGGCCCTGGGGGGCCTCCCGCCAAACCCTGCGTTCGCCCCCGCCCCGGACCGCCTTGCGGCGGCCGAGCGCAGGGAGCATGCGAGGCCGGCGAGGGTTGTAGAGCCCCGAGCGCGGCGGGTGCGAGGCCTTGCCTACTTGGAAAAGAGTTGAGCGGAGGGCGCGCGATGCGGGGCGCGATGAAGCGGCCGTTGTTCGTCTTCGTGGGGCTCCTGCTCCTCGCAGGACTCGTCGGTATCATCGGTATCGTCGGGGGGCAGATCGCCCTGCCCGAGCGCGTCTACACGGTGGCGGAGATACAGGCCGACGTGCGGCAGCACCGATCGGCGTTCCTAGGGCGCACGGTGTGGGTCCGGGGGCCGATCGCGGGATGGTTGAGCACGGTTAACTGCGTGGGGGGTGGATATCAAGGCTTTGACACCTGCCCTCGGAGGGCTACGGTGTGGGTCCAGATGGGGGCCGCGCACCCCAATTGGACCATCACGTTGCCCCCTGGCCCACGACCGCAAGGCCCGCCGGGGCAGGGGCCGTCGCTCCCGCCCCAGCTGTATACGCTGCCTATTGTCGGGCCACTCGTCACCCGGTTGGTCCCACCGCCCGGCCCCAACGATGTCACGGTGCGCGTGCGTATCACTATAGTGGACCCAGGAGTGCGCCCTTTAACGATAGGAGGTGTTGCTCGAAAGAGCCGCACATGAGTGCCGGTGTGACGGGTGAGCAGCGTGCGTGCGGTTGTGGCACAACCGGGGGTGCGAAGCC
>JAABUU010000586.1_pt1 | contig 79975 bp, 96 predicted proteins | sample 5559301 | NCBI WGS metagenome assembly JAABUU01 (sample SAMN10711884, study PRJNA513360) | rock metagenome | isolation source: Antarctica rocks | place: Antarctica: Victoria Land, Richard Nunatak white
GGGGGTTGAAAGGGAGCGACACGGGACCCAGGACGGCAACCTTCAGGTGATCGCTCTGCTCCAGTGGTTCCTCCTCGGCAGTGCGTGAAGTTGCTCGGAGCTGGAAAGAGGGACATGCCGTGTGACAGGTGACAATTCTGTTCTGTGCTCGAGGACCATTATGTGGTCAAGGAAGCTGCCAGGTGGGTAGCGCGACCGGCAGCGACGCCCAACGGCGCGGCGCACCGGATGCCCCACAGGTACAGGATGCGCTCCAGGCTCTTCTGGATCGCGGGCTGCGCGAAGAAGGGCACGTCGGGCGCCGTGCGCGGCACGTCCACCGCGACCTGCCCCCGGACAGCGCCGTACGGGGCTCAGCACCGTAACGGGCAGGTGTGCGGGCGCCGCGCGCGGCGCGGCCAGCGTAACTGCCCGCGGACAGCACACCGTAGGAGCGCAGCGGGTTGCAGGTCGGGGTGGAGCCCGCACGGCAGAGCGCGCGGCGTACTGGGCGCAGGTCATGCTGGGACGGCCCAGACAGGCACGGAGGCACGGCGCTGCTGCAGGAGCATCTTTCCGGGCGCTTGAGAAGCCGGCCACATGGCCATGACAGAGACAGGACGCTCGGCAGCACAGGTCTGCGCACGAGCCCAAAACCTCCCTCCTCCCCTCTCACAAAACCCTAACCCCATGCACCTGGCGCAGCGCGCCCAGCTCGTCGGCGGAGCGGTCGGCGATGTCGTAGTAGTCGGGCACCATGTCTCGGTACTCGCGCCGCTTCCGCTCCAGGATCGCCGCCCTGACCCGCCAGAGCTCATCATTAGCGGTGCCGCCTGCGTGTTCAACCCTCGTGCTGCCTCTGATAAGCTCTCGCCGCACGTGCGCTGCTCCTCTGTGCCGCTGCGCAGACCCCCCACTGGCACATACGCTATGACCCGCGGATGGTTTACATGTGCGACCACCTTGTATGCCGCCACTGCTCCCTTCAGCGGGAGCAGGCTAAGGGTGCATAAATACCACATCAGCAGTCACCAGCCAGCGCATCTTTCGCTTTCGAGCGTGGGCAGGGCGCGTGCAGACCGGCGCTCGCGGTTGGGCGGCAGGTAGCCCAGCAGCAGCTGCCAGCACTGCGGCCGCAGCTCGGCCGGGATGCCGCTCCAGGCCAGCTCTCGCAGCGCCTCTAGATCCACCACCTGCCGCGCGGCGTTGCCAGGGTCCTCACGCCCCTGCGCTCAACCGCATAGGGCCGCCGGCCGCCGCGCTGCTGCCAACGCCGCGGCGCCCGGGCGCGCGCCCGTCCCCGCCCTTGCTGGCGTGGGCGCGGCGCCGGGAGCGGCGGGCGAGGTAGGGTAGGGTTAGGGTCAGGGGCGGGCGGCGGGCGGCACCTGCTCGTCCAGCAGCTTCCGGAACTTGGCCTTGCGCGTGTCCGACATGCTGCGCAGGCTGCTCGTCTCCGGCCGGGCATCCGCACGCGGGCTGGCCGCCGGGCGCCCCCGCGCGGGCGGCTCGCCGGGGTCGCCCGCAGCCCGGCCCCTCTGCGCGCCCTCGCCGGCGCCGGACCCGCGGGGCGCCAGGTTTGCGCGCGCGACTCCCCCGTCGCCGCCGGCCGCTTGCGAGCGCCGAACGGTGCCCGCCTCGACCCAGGCGAACAGAGGCGTGGCACGCGTGCGCAGGCCCACATCATGTGCAGGTGCGGTGCCGAGCAATCTTTCTACACATAATAGCATGCAAAAATTGCATGCACAAAAGAGCTTGTGGTCACAGCAGGTGACGCCGTCAGGATGAAGAGCTGCACCATGCCATACACACGCCATGTGCCTGCCAGGAGCAGGCCGCCTGCGAGCGGTGCAGCACGACGCACCCGCTCGCTCGGGCCGCTGGCGCCGTTGGCCGCGGCAGCGCCGCCGCTGGCCCCCCGCCCTGCGGAACCCCCGCCGCTGCCCGCGCCCTGTTCCTGGCCCTCCGCGTGCGGCCCGCCAGCACCGCGCCCCGGCTGCAGCGCCGACGACCCTGGCCCCAGCCCTGGCAGCGCCGCAGACCCCGGCAGCCCCGACGCCGCGCGCTCGGCGCCGGTGCGCGTCACGCGCACGGTGCCCGGGAGCGAGCGGCCGCGCAGGAAGCTGCGCGGAACAAGTGAGAGTCAAAATCTGTCCGCGCTCTACTATTGCAGGACTTCCGCTGCAACACACTGTTGGCAAGATCCCTTGACGAGCAGGATCTGTGTGCGGCGGTGTGCAGGCAGCGGCAGCGTTCGCAGAACGCGATCTCCCCAGCACCTCGGCGCTGTTTGTGTTCTCAGTCTGCATCGGCTCCCAGTCTGCATCCGGCAGGACGGGCACCCCATACTCACACACGCGCCCGAGAGGCAGCTCGCTGCAAGTATGAGTGCTTGCTTGCAGCGCGCAGACAGCTCAACAGACGCCTCTGCGCTACGTAAGTGCAGTGCACCACGACAAGCACCGTGGCTCAGCGCTGGTGCCCAGCGCCTGGGCGGCAGAGCTACTTCTGTGGCTATGCGTGCACCGTGGCACTGAGGAAAGTGGGTGAGGGCGTTTGATGCGGAACTGTGCACGGGCTGCGCACTTGCTAACGCTACCAAAGCTGCTATCTGCGCCGCGAGGTCCTGGGTCGTCGCTGGCCATTGCCGGACAAGCAGCTCATCGCCGGGAGCGTGCACTCGGCGGTGGGGCAGGCTCAATGGGAAGGCTGATGCCGGTGGTAGATCGCTATATGGCAGTGTAAGGGCAAAGTTCTGCAGCGCCTTGCCTGTGGTTCTGCACCTGAGCACCAGCAATCGTTGCTGTTGAACTCTGACGTGCAATCCAGCGCAGGGCCCCCCCAGTGTTGCGGTGATTTAGTTACATTAGCTTTTGGCTGTAATATACTGTAAATTACGGACACCCACAACCCTAGTGGTGGGTGTTACCAACTTTCGTGACGGGCGCCCTGACTCATGTCTTGCTGCCTTTTGCGCGGTTGAGCGCACACCACGGAGGACTGCCCGAGATAACATTGCATCCGGCTTGCTGCCTGCTGTCACCTCCGCCGCCTCGCACGCCTGCACACAGCTGCGCTTGCACGATGACTTTCAAGCCGCACACCGCGCTTATCACTGGCGGCGGGACTGGCATCGGCCGCGGCCTTGCCGAGGCGCTGCACGAGCGCGGCACGAAGGTCGTGATTGCCGGCCGCAGGCAGGAAGTGCTGGAGAAAGTGTGCGCGGAGAACAAGGGCATGGAGTGGGTGCTGCTGGACGTGGCAGACCCCAATAGCATCACAAAGTGCCGCGACGAGCTGGTCGCAAAGCACTCCGTCGACTGTGTTATCAATAATGCGGGCATGCAGCAGATGCATGACTTTGCGGCGGAGGAGCCCGTGGACCTGCACTTTGCAGACAAGGAGGTGTGCACGCTACGCAACCCCTCTTTTGTGTATGTGGTATTGTGTGCGCCGCTCGTGGGCCGCTTACCACACACTTACCACACAAGCCGCACTCACGCTTTACCTGTGACCTCTGTGCTCCAGCTCGGCCGCCTGGCGTCATCACATAGCTGAGCGGCCGAGCGCGCCGTGCAGATCGACATAAATATTCGTGGCCTTTTCATGATGTGCGCTGCGTGGTTGCCGCACCTGAAGAGCCAGCCCAAGGCCTGCATCGTGAACGTGTCCTCCGGCCTGGCATTCGTGCCGCTCACGCGCTGCCCTGCCTACTGCGCGACCAAGGCACGGCACCCGCAGGGCAGCGAGTTTCGGGGAGCCTGCTGAGCCACTTGACGAGTATGCTCTATACAAGTGCAACAGCCACTTGACATACATGCTTTATGCAAGTGCGACAGCCTCGCAAGCGACTGTATGCGCGTGGTGCTGTGGCCGGCTGCTATGCTTGTATCGAGAGCCGCAGTGCCCAGCTTTGAAGCAGCGCTCGGGGCGCAGGCGGCCGTGCACAGCTACACGCAGTCCTTGCGCTTCCAGCTCAAGGACACGGCTGTTAAGGTCATCGAGCTGGAGCCGCCAGCCGTGCAGACCGAGCTGCACGACTACATGGGCGCGCACGGGCGCAGCATCGGCATCACGCTGCCCGATTTTGTGCGGGAGACCATGGAGAGCCTGGATGCGGGGCTGGAGGACTTTGCCGTCGCAAACGCGAAGAACCTGCAGGGCGTGGTGGACGCCGAGCGCTTCGCCAAGGCCTTTGCCGCGACAAACAGCATCAGCGCGTGAGCGGGGCGACAGGCAGCACTAGCGCGCGGACAGTGCGGCACGGCTGGGCCGCTGCGTGGAACACGGTGCACCGCGGCCTGCGGACACGCCCGCCGGAGTGGCAGGCACAGGCCTGCAACGCAGACGGCCCAGGAGCGCGCTTCACTGTGGGAGACCTGCTCAATTGCTTTGCATAGGGTATATGGATAGGGTTAGGCTATACCCTACCCTAGCCTCAATTGCACTGCATAGGTTTGCAGAGCTTGCAGCAGGCGTGTGGAAGCCTGGCCGCAGAGCGGCGCGCGCATTGCTTGGCCCAAACAAAGGGACTTTCATGCTGTGTGGGTTGTGCACTTGCAGTGCCTCACATTGACTCATCTGTGCACCGCAGGAACGGATGTATGCTCTAAGAATGGCTGTGTATTTTATGACCAATAGTGCATTTCAAGAATGGCTGTCTACAATGAGTATAAGACATATGGTGTAGGCAGTGAGTGTGCATGCTGTGGTACAGTTTGCAATACAACATGTGATACAACACCTGACCGCGCACTTGGGAGTACGCATGTTTTAATGCGACAGTTGCATACGTGCATAACCGGCAGACGGGGGGCAGAAAGACAAGCTCATGATGTGATGTACGACGCGGTGTATGCTACGGCGGACTAATACAAGCACACGCATGTACTCACCGGCGGTGAGTCACCGCAAATACACTCGACAAAAGGTAGATAGCCGTGCTTCAGGTGCCATCGACGGTACCAAGAATGTTGGCAGTGCTATGCCAGAAACATGCACCAACCGACTTCACGCTGCAAGTATACAAGTGCCCAGCGGGCCAACAAGCCCATATGCGCTCTAGCGGAGCTGCACAGATCGTGCATAATACTTTTTACTCAAAGAATGCAAAGCCTGGTGCATGCGCACGCGCGCGCTGTCTGCACCACCGTCTTTGAAAGATTACGCTCAAATTGCAAATAAGAAGATTCTATGACCCCATCCAATCCGACCAGGAATTGCCAAGCGGGCACCCTGAATGTACCTCATGCTGCAATGTATCTTGCAATGCGCCTGCTCGCGCCTGTCAGTCAACAACCTCATGCGCGACACATTGAAAGGAGGCCGCACGCCCTCTGCGGCAAAACCCCGACCTGCGTCACTGCCTGCTACTCCGAGCATCACATAGCATACAGGGGCTCTGTGCACAGATTCGGGAAAAAAATTTCTGTGAGCTCCCAAATTTGTGCTGACAGACTGCATCAGCAGCATGTCGACAGCGAAAGAATGCGAACGGAGTGAATCCTCGTCGCACACTGCAATCTGCGCAGTGAGAAGCCAAGCAGACACAGGCGAGCTAGCTGCCTACTCGCCAGTCCCTAAGCAGCGCCGCACTCATGGCGGCGAACAGCGCCTACGCCTCCCGGTGCTACAAGAACCAGTCCCAAAAAATGATGCACGTGCACGTGTCAAGAAATATCATAGCAATATCTTTGCCAGCAGCAACGCACCCAATGCTTGCGTTTGCCTGCCGCTGTGAGGCTGCTGCACTCGCACGGCTGCGCACCGGCGCTCCCCAGCGGAACATCTGAAGGGGCTGCCGCCGCGGAGAGCTTGAACCCACAGGCCTGCTGCTACCTGCTGGCATTCCAAAACTCAGACCTGTCCAGCAGCTCTGCTACGTCGACGCTCGCGCGCCGCTCGGCGCTGCTCCTGCGGCCGCGCGCCTCGCGGCTCGACCGCCGCGACCCGCCGCTGCTGCGCCGCCGGCCGCCGCTGCTGCGCGCGCCGGCCGAGCAGCGGTGCTCGCCGCTGCTCCGGCGCTGGTCGCCGCTGCTGCGCCGCCGCTCGCCCAGCACGAGTGCAGGCGCAGCGGGGGCGTGGGGCGCCGAACGCTCAGCAATGACCCCACACGCTGCGGCCGGCTCGGTCGCCGCCGCGCTAAACCTGAGCGGCGGCGCCATGGCCGCATAGAAGCTCGTGTCGCGCTCGTAGACGGCGCGCGACGCGCGCGCACGCGCCCGGCCGCCAGCCGGGAGCGGGGCGCGCTCAAACTCGCCGCCGGCGCGGCGCTGCGGCCGCCGCGGCGCGCCCGGCTCCGCATCCTCGCCGGCCGTATCATCATCAAATTGCCGTTGCTGCGGCTCCAGCGCGAGCGCGCGTTTGCGCGGGGCCGCCGCCTGTGGCGGCACGGCCTGCACAGTCGCTTCCGCATCCTCGCCGGCCGTGTCATCGTCATCAAACTGCCGCTGCTGCGGCTCCGGCGCGGGCGCGCGCTTGTGCGGGGCCGCGGCCTGTGGCGGCAGCGCCTGCACGCTCGCCTCCGTTGCTTCTGCTGCTGGCGTGCGCGCGCCAGGCGCGTGCGTGGCGGAGACGCCGCCGCGCAGCCCGCGGCCCAGCCGGAGCAGCGACAGCACGAGGGCGCGCGGCCGCAGCCATGCGCCTCGCGCCTGGTCCTCGCCGCACTACACCATACACGGAGCGGCGTCAGGCGCCTTGGCCGGCTGTTGCTAGATGCTGGAAGCCAGACATAAGCACTAGGCAAGCCAAGCCACAAGGAGGGAGCTCACCTGCGTCATCTGGCAAGGCGGTTGGCAACACACAACTGTGTTGGACACGTCAGCGCTCCCTCAGCGCTCCCCACATCGTCGCAGAACCAGCCCTTGCGCGAGAGCTGCGCCCGAGCTGCTCGCCTCTGAAGCGCGCCGGCCTGCGCGCGCGCCACAGCGCGCCGTGAGCAACCGGCGGGAAAACCGTGGGGCTGGCAGCCACGCGCCCTTCGCCCAGGCTTGCCTCCAAGAGCGAGACGCCAGCGTGAGAACCCGCAGAGCACGCGCACACCGCAGGAAGCGGAGCGCGCACCCCTGGAGCCCTCACGCTAGCGGCGCTGCGGCACTCGCGGGGCTATGGCTGGGCGCAGCAGAGTTCAGGCTCGTCCCTCCAGTCCGGTCTCCGCAGGTCTGTGGCACGCGCAAAGAAAAAGTGGCTCTCTGGCCTAGCTAGGGTTGAGCCAGATCTGACACCCTTTCTATCTTTTTTGTAGAGTGTATCGAGCCAAGGCAATCAGATACAGATGCATCTGCATGGCATGAGGCTTTGTTGCTAACGAGAAGTTCGTTGCTTGCGTACCACATGCTGCACTAGGCGCCAGTGCAGACCATGCAGACAGCCTTAAGTGCCGCGCCTGCCTGTGCAGAGCATGGGCTCCTGTCGCGGCGGGTGCGTATCGCTGAGCAGTATGTTGTCTTCTGTCGCGTGCAGCAGGCTCAAACATCGCAAAGTTGCGTTGCAGAACCAGTAGTGTGCGCGTATGCAGGCGCCTGCAGGTGCCGGCTTTTCGGCTGCGCCAGGTACGCCTTCCGGTTGCATGGTGCAGCCTGCGCAGCCAGCGCCAAACATGTCAAAGTGTTATGCAGGATGTTGGGCAGAAGGCCCGTTGAACGCACGTCACCTTGCAAATACAGAGTGCTGCCCTCCAGGAGCGCCTGCCGTCAGGCGAACGCCTCTCGCCGGCTGCAAGCGGGCACGAGGCCGCCAGGCGGTGCATGCAAACAACGAGAAGCCGTTCTCGCCGTCCGGCATCGACGACACCGAAGGCTTCATGGACAAACTGAGCCATGACGAGCTGGAGCTGTGGCCGGACAGCGGCGGCCCGCCCACGCCGCTGCTGGCGCGCCACCCGCCGCGTGTTCGCGCGTACTCCCTGGCAGGGCCGTGTGCAGCGTCCTGGCTGTGCTGAGCGCACCGGCGAACACAGGCGCTCGCCGCTCTGGGCGCCCTGCCAGCGGCAGGGCCGCAGCCAACTTTGGGTGGACAGCACCAGCCTGCTGCTTTGTGCGGCAGCGGCTCGGCACGGCGCAAGTGCAGCCTACGCTGCCTGCCTGTCTTTGCGAAAGGCTGCGGCGCTGGCGAGGACGCCCCGGCTTCCCGCCCTTGTGGAGCGGGCGGCAGACTGCGCGCCGGGCAGTGTGCAAAGCGGGCGCCGAGCGGCGCTGAGCACGCTGAGCTGGGCGCCGGCGTCTGCTCTGCGCTCGGCGGAGCCCTGCGTGCTGCGCCCTGCAGGCCAGGGGGTGTGGGCAGCCAGCGGGTGCGCAGGATGGTCTGGAAGCCCAGGGGGCACGTCGGCATGAACCTGCTGGGAAGACCCCTGGGCAGCGCTCTGCCGTTGCGGCAGGGACCGTCCCAGCCCATGGGCGGGCGGGCACGTACAGCTTGCTGCTGTGGTGCCGGCGCCCAGCTGCGCTGCGCGCCTGCGGCAGGACGCTGGCGGGCGACGCCGTCGTCCCTTTTAGACTCGCTCAGCCTGAGCGACGCGCGCTGATGTGTGCTTCGGGCCTGCGGCAGAGGGCAGAGCGCACGTATATTTGAGGAGGGGGACGAGCTCTGGCGATTGCGCAGGCCGCGCGCTGCCGGCGCTGAGCGGGCGCTGTGCGCGCGCGCCAGGACACCGTGAACTACCCGGTGCACATAAAGAACTTCAACCTGGCGCAGCTGCGCCAGCTGTGCAAGGAGCTGCGCTCCGATATCATTCACACGGTCTCCAAGACGGGCGGTGCGCGGCACAGCGGCCCCGTGCTCCCGCGCGGGCTGCGCTGCGCCGGCGGCGCCTGGCGCCGGGGCGGGCCGTGTGTGGCCGTGCTGCGCGCGCGCCGGCTGGGGACAGACAGCGCATGTCGCAATGGCGCCTGGCAGCGCCATTTGACTTGATTCGCATGGCGGGCCGGCACACAGTGCTGCAGGCGCGCGGCCGGACGGCGCGTCTGCACAGGCGCTCATGCGTCCGGCTGCTCTTCTGGTGTGAAACGCTGGCGCTGGGGACCGTGTCAGCGGACAGCACCGCAGTCCTGGTTGCCGTCCCATGCTCGCACGCGCCGTGTCACGTATTGCGCGCAGGCCACCTGGGCGCGTCGCTGGGAGTGGTGGAGCTGACCGTGGCGCTCCACTACGTGTTCAATGCGCCGGACGACAAGGCGCGGACCTAGCCGCGGGGCGATGTATTTGCCAAAGCAACGGGCCGCGGGCGAGCCTGCAGCCTCGCGGCTCTCTCGGGCTCGCACTAGGGCACACTACAATAGGGTGTGATTTGACAGGGTAAGATAATGGGAGACCTGCACAAAGGTCAGGACACCGAGCCCAGGGCACGCATGTCCAGACTTCTTTACCCAGAAAATTTTTCCTTCGCTTGGGCTTGCAATGTAAAATTACCACGAGGGAAGGACAGAGAGTGAGAGTGCGCGGCGCGGCGCGGCCAGCGCCGCCTGCGCAGGCACCCGCCGCGCCGCCCGCAAGGCCCTGCCGCGCGCGCGCCGGCGCGCTTGCCTGACGCGCGGCGCGCGCGCAGTTTGTGTGGGACGTCGGGCACCAGGCGTACGGCCACAAGATCCTGACCGGCCGCCGGGACCGCATGCACACCATCCGGCAGACGGGCGGCCTGTCAGGTGCTGGCCCTGCTTTACCCCAACCTTCATCACGCATGAGCAAGTGCAGTGCTGGTCCCGGCTTGTCAGGTGCTGACCGCGCGCGCGCTGCGTGCCCGGCGCGGGCTGGTCGGGGCTGGCCAGGCCGGGTCTCGCACCTGCAGGGCCCATGCATGGGCGCCCTGCGCCGCCCGCTGCACGCAGGCAGCAACGCTGAGGGGAGGCGTGGCGCTGTGGTGCTCGCATGGCGCCCGTCACACGAGGCGCCTTTCCTGGGGTCGCACGTGGCTGTTGTAGATGCAAGGGCACCATGAACAATGACGTGCTTGGAGGGGATGTGTACGCTGGTTGTGACACCGGCGCTTAGAGCTCAACTGAAGAGCGGAGCTCGCGCGCCGCGCGCAGGCTTCACGAACCGCGCGGAGAGCGAGTACGACCCCTTCGGCGCGGGGCACTCGTCCACGTCGGTGTCCGCCGCGCTGGGCATGGCGGTCGCGCGCGACTTCAAGGTCCGTCCTTGCCGCAAGACGAGTGGTGCTCACGCGCGGCAGCCCCACATCTGCCCTCTCCACTGACAAGACGTGCGCTGGCTGCAGAATGCAGTAAGCGCCACAGGCGCGAAGTGTTGTCCGCGCCAGCTCTGGGGTGCGCTATGGAGTGCGTCTTGGAAGGAACCTGTAACAGCTGTGGGGTGGTACCGCGAGAGCACTCTGCTGTGTTTGCTGTGTGCAGCCGCCTGGTGCAGCGCGGCCGCCGACATGGAAGCGCAAGCGCCGCCCGTGAGCGCGCGCCGGCCGGCAGGGGCGCAAGAACCACTGCGTGGCCGTCATCGGCGACGGCGCGATCACCGGCGGCATGGCGTACGAGGCGATGAACCACGCGGGCTTCCTGGACAAGAACATGATCGTGGTGCTGAATGACAACCAGCAGGCGCGCCTTGGTCTAACCCTTCACTGTTTACCCTAACACCTTGGCCGCTTAGCCACTACACAAGGAGGGGTCGCGGCAGCTCCCATTTCCAAACACCCTTTCCTGAGGCTCGGCAGGGCTGCCTGGCGCGCCGCGCTCGGCGTGGCGGCGTGAGCCAGGCGCCTGTGCGCGCTTTGCGCCCAACCCCGAGCGCGCCGCCGAGCCTGGCGCCGCGCGCGCAGGTGTCGCTGCCGACGCAGTACAACGGCAAGAACCAGAGCCCCGTGGGCGCGCTGTCGGGCACGCTGGCGCGGCTGCAGGCCAACCGGCCGCTGCGCGAGCTGCGCGAGATCGCCAAGGGCGTCACCAAGCAGCTGCCGGACGCCATCCAGGCGCGCGCCCGCCGCCAGCGCGCCCGGACGGCATGCCCGGATAGGGCAGGGTAGGGTAGGGTGCGCATGCCGAGCCAGGCGCGCGCGGCGGGGCGCCCGGCGCCGGGCTCCCGCGAGCTTTGCATGGGCTTGGCGCCCTCGTGGCGGCCAGCGGCGGGCTCAGATGTGAGGCAGGCCGCCTGGGAAGCACGCAGCGAGCGCAGGGGCGGCAGGCTGCTGGTGCGAGCGTGTGCTGCAGCCTGGCAGCTCCAGACTGCACCAGTTTCCCGCTTGACCAGCCCGTGTGAGGTCATTGTTAAGCGCAAAGGTGTTGGCAGGTTGCGGCAGCGCAGATGCCTTTGCTTGTCGCAGGCGCGGTGCGGTGGAATGAGTGGAATGAGCACAGCAAGCACGCTCCTTCTATGACCCCTGGTGCATGCTCAAACCCTACCCTACTCGCGCAGGAGGCGACCGCGAAGATCGACGAGTACGCGCGCGGCATGATCAGCGGCAGCGGGTCCACGCTGTTCGAGGAGCTGGGCCTGTACTACATCGGCCCCGTCGACGGGCACAACCTGGACACCATCATCTCCATCCTGCAGGGTGCGCGCGCTACCCTAAACCTGGCGCTGCGCGGCTCGCCCGGCCTGCGCACTCGCATGCCTGCCTCAGGCGCCGGACAGTGGAGAGCGGTGCTGGTGTACGGCGCCTTTGCGCAGACTGAAAGGTCCCCTATTGAGTTTTTTTTTTCAGCGGCGCCGCGGGTGTTGGTCTCTGCCATGCAGTGCATGTGCGGGCGAGCACAAGGCAGGACTTCAACTGTGCAGGTGTAACGCCAGCCTCGCTTGTGGCCTGAGTCAGGCCTGGTCATCACGGTGGTAGGTTATATTTAACCTGCCATACATTCAGAAGCAGGCGTGGTCACCGTGCCCTCGCGTGCGCGCAGAGGTGAAGGCGACAGAGACCGTGGGCCCGGTGCTGATCCACATCATTACTGAGAAGGGGCGCGGCTACGTCCCAGCTGAGACCGCGTCCGACAAGATGCACGGCGTCGGCAAGTACGACATCCTGACCGGCAAGCAGATCAAGCCGAGCACCAAGGCGCGCCGCTCGCGCGCCGCACCGGCGGGCGCCCGGCAGGGAGCAGCGCCGCATGCGTGCAGCGTGCGCAAGCATCTTGCGGGAGCCCCGGCTCGCAGGTCATGGGCTGGTATGGTGCTGCAAGGCGCCGTTGCGCAGCTGTGCCAGTTGGATGTGCATGGCGTCCCGGCCGGCGTAGGCCCCTGTCCTTGGCCGGCGGCTGAGGATCCTGTGACCTCGCAACCAAGGAGTGAGATGCGTGACGCCGTGCGCACGCGGCGCGCAGACGGGCAGCTACACCAACTTCTTTGCGGACGCGCTGATCGCGGAGGCGGAGCTGGATGCGCGCGTGGTCGGCATCCATGCGGCCATGGGCGGCGGAACCGGCATGAACCGCTTCGAGAAGCGCTTCTTCGAGCGCACGTTCGACGTGGGCATCGCCGAGCAGGCGCGTGCGCGCGCGCGCCCCAAGCGCCGAGCGCTCCCGGGCGGCGCCCGCCCAAGCACCTCACTGCATTGCTTTCTGTGAGCGGCCGCGCTTGGTTGGCGCCTAGGTGGGAAGCGGTCAGCGAGATGCCTTGGGGGTAGTTAAGGGGGGTGCTTCGGCACATGGCAGTGTCGTCGAGCGCATGTATCAACGCATCTGCTTGTGGGCTATGCAGAGCGTTCACTGAGGCCCGTGGCCGTGCCAGCGCCGCTTGCACAGTGCACGCATGTGTTGAGCACGGGATGCGGCCTTGTGTGTCATTGCTTGTGTGGTGGCTGCGATGGGCGCTCGCAAGGTCACAGTGCGATGAAAAGCTGCCCGCTGCGCCGCGCCGGACATGGGTATGAGCCCTGGCACCCACCGCACTGCCTGCTGGTGCACTGAGATGGCGCGCGCGCGGCGCAGCACGCCGTGACATTTGCGGCGGGCCTGGCGAGCGAGGGCATGATCCCCGTTGCGGCCATCTACTCGTCCTTCCTGCAGCGCGGCTACGACCAGATCGTGCACGACGTCGCGCTGCAGAGCCTGCCCGGTCAGGCCCCGCGAAAAACTGCGGGCCTGGCGGTAAATGCGCATGTGGCTGGTCTGTTGTGCTCCGCGAGTGCGTCGGGTATCGCGCGTCAAAAAGCGCTGTTCACAGCTCTGCCTTGAGAATGATGAAATGCAGGGTTAGGTTTTAGCGTACCACAAAGTTTGGACAGTGTGGGGGTGCCTGCATTGGAGGCGCAGGCTAGTGGCGCCTAACCCTGGCCCTGCGCGCGGCAGTTCGCTTCGCGATGGACCGCGCGGGCATGGTCGGCGCGGACGGCGCGACGCACTGCGGCTTTGCCGACGTGACGTACATGAGCTGCCTGCCCAACATGGTCGTCATGGCGCCCAGCAATGAGGCGCGCACCCCGCCCCTGCTCCCGCTTCGCCGTTGCTGTCCCCCGCGGGGTGCCTGTACGCGTGGGTGGGCGGTCTGCGCCGTGCATATGCTGTGCGGGCGCCCGACTGCCTGTGCTAGCACATGCGAGATGTCTCAGCAGCACGTGCGAAGTGGCCTGCCCATGGGCATGCCGTCATGCAGCCACAAAACGATGCTCGCAAGCACCGGCTTCAAGCCTTGCTTGCCCAAAGGCCCTGCAGGGCGAGCAGCGCAGCGCGCGCGCGACGCCACATCCTCCACATCTGCCTGTAGCCTCCCTGAGCCTCCGCCGGGCGGCCACGCGGCGCAGGCCGAGCTGTGCAACGCGCTCGCGACCTCGATCGCCATCGACGACCGGCCGTCCTGCTTCCGCTTCCCGCGCGGCAACGGCATCGGCGTGGACCTGGCCGCGTACGGCGTCGCGCCCAACCTGAAGGGCACCGCCTGGGAGGTGCGGGGGGCTTGGGTCAAGGGTCTCATGATAGGGTGAGGGTTAGGAGCGGGTCAGGGTCTCACACGCACATGCATGTGGCGGTGCGGTGGATGGTGCTTGCTATGTGAATCGCAGCTGAGAGCAGCTGCTTGACGCTCTGTCAGACTGATGGAGCATGCGCGGCGGGCGCAGCACAAGGTGCATCGGGCCTGCATTGGTTCGCAGTACTAGATGTGTGCCCCAAGCACAATAGTCAGTGGTCACCGCGGCTGTGTCAGCCCGGCTTGTGAAGCAGAGCCTCCGGCCGCGCAGATCGGGCGCAGCGTGGTGCGGCGCGAGGGCAAGGACGTCGCGCTGCTCGCGTACGGCACGGTGACCAACGACGCGCTCAAGGCGGCCGACATGCTCGCGCGCAGCGGCGTCACTGCCACCGTGGTGGACATGCGGTGCGCGTGCTCTCACACGCATCACCTCTAGTTGGCACAGGGCCAGGATGGTAGACAGGCAGTCCTGTTGGCGCGGGCGTGCTCTTTGGACTGCAATGGATGTGTCTGGGCGCTGCAGCTGGCACCAGGCTTTCTACCTGACAGTGAATTTGGCCGGAGCACAGCCTGGCTCTGGTACCTGTCCCTGCGGCCTGCCGACGGCTTTGACGGGCGTACGCGCGCGCTCCTTCATGCGCTCTGTCTGCCATGCGTGGCCGCGCCGCTCAGGCCTGTCCCGGGCGCCCTGCGGCGGCGCCGGCGGCGCCGGTCCGCGGCGGCGCCGGCGGCCGCTGCCCCGGCGGCTGCCCCGGCAGGCGCCATGGCGTGCACCGCCGCCTCAATCGCCGCGCCCGGCGCGCGTCCGGCGAGCGCCTGGGGCAGCGCTTCCAGGGCCTGCGCGTGCGCCCGACCCAGCGCGCCCGGCGCAGGATCTGCAAGCCGCTGGACACGGCGCTGGTCCGGCGGCTGGCGCCTGGGTACCGCGCTCAGGGCGTGGGGCCTGATTTGGCGCGCCTGGGCGCAGGTTCTGCAAGCCGCTGGACACGGCACTGATCCGGCGGCTGGCGCCTGGGTACCGCGCTCAGGGCATGGGGCCTGATTTGCCGCGCCCGGGCGCAGGTTCTGCAAGCCGCTGGACACGGCACTGATCCGGCGGCTGGCGCGCGAGCACCCGGTGATGATCACCATCGAGGAGGGCGCCATTGGCGGCTTTGGCTCGCACGGTGAGCGCCCTGCTGACCCCCTTACCCGAACCCTGCTGTGCAGTGCGGCTGCCCAGGCGCCGCGCGCGCCCGGCGCAGCGGGCGACCGCGCCGCCCGCCTCGTGAAGGGCTGCGGCGCGCGCTGCGCGTCGCGTCGCGCAGAGGCAGGGGCGCCCAGCCAGCCAGTCCTCTGCCTGGTCAGGCGCGGGCAGCTGCCAGACCGCGCAGCGCATTTTGTTCCAGCGGGGTGCTGTCGCTCGGCGAACCAGTGCGCCTGGACAGCGCTGTCCACTTGCAGTAGTGCTGCAGTGTTTCGCTTGCAAACCCCCCTGCTCACTGTGCCAATGCCCGAGATCATGCAGCGGCGCCGCGCCCCTGCTGCTGCAGGGCCTGCTGGGCGGCGGGCGCCAAGTCACGCAGAGCCCTCACCAGGGTTTGTGGCCGGGGGCGCGCAGTGGCGCAGTTCCTGCTGCTGGAGGGCCTGCTGGACGGCGGGCTGAAGCTGCGGCCGATGACGCTGCCGGACCGCTTCATCGAGCACGGCTCGCAGGGCGACCAGCTGGCGGAGGCCGGCCTGACGCCCGCGCACATCGCGGCCACCGCGCTCACCACGCTCGGCCGGCGCCAGGACAGCGTGGCTATGCTGGAGGGCACCTGGGCGGCCAGCAAGGGCTAGGATAGAGTTGGGACGCCCGGGCCGGGCCGCCCGCGCCGCGCCGGATTGGCGCCAGGACAGCGCGGCCGCGCTGGGGGGCACCCGGGCGGCCAGCAAGAGCTAAGGTGGCGCCGGGGCCGGGCCGCGCGCGCCGCGCCGGGCCGGCACCAGGACAGCGTGCCGCGCCGGAGGGCTCCTGGGCGGCCAGCATGGGCTAGGGCGGTGCCCGGGCCGGGTCGTATGCGCCGTGCGTGGCCGGCGCCAGGACGGCGTGGTCGCGCGGGCAGGCACCTGGGCGGCTTTAGCAAAGGCTGAGGGAGCTGCTGGCCGTCCTTTGGCCCGGGCGACCGAGTGGCGCCCTTTGGCGTGCTCGCATCCCCCCGGCGTAAGCACATTCGGCCCTGGCGCTCGCCTTGCGGTCAGCGCTGTGCCAGGGTTACCAACCCCGAGGGCGGGGCTTGTGGTCATCTTGCGCTCTCATCCCACCCCAGCCCATGCCTGTTGCGCGCAGATGTGCTTGGTTGGGTGCTGGGCAGCGTTGCCTCGCCGGGAGGGCGGGCCATGCAGGCCAGCAGCGCAGAGGTCGGGCGATGGGGATCTAGAGTGGCACGACAAATTTACTTGGTGCCTGGCATGGAGGTGGATGGTAGGCAGGGGACTGGCCTGGGTGTCATCCAGATCAGTCAGGGTGGGGGTAAACACAGTGGCTCCTGTGCGCTCTAAGCGAACCTCCTCAGCCACAGCTGTCATCGTATGAATGCTTTGTGTCGGGAGGGGCAAAAGCTGTCGGGAGGGGCAACAGCTGGTGTGGGCCTGTGAGCGCGCGAACGTGACGTTGGAAAAAATTTAAGCTCAGTGCGGGCCGAGCGGCGCCTGGGCCGCACCCCGTGACACTCTGCGTCTTGTTTGCTGACACAGTCCTTGGCAGCCGCTCTGTGTGTCTCTGTGTGCGTCTCAGTGTAGCATTGTTTAGTGAGCCGTTGGCGGGCACATGACAACGCAGGCGCCGCTGGTACAGGGCCCGCACTAGATCCTAGCGCGACGGTCTTTGCATGCGCCGCGCCTGTGTGAACTGCAAAGCAATTTTGGCTGCAAGCCCAGCAGCATGTCTGGTGTTGCGCTGGGCGTCGGGCAGTTGCTTGTAAGCTGCAACTTTAGGCTAGGGATTCTGGGGTGTGAGCGAAGCGGTCCTTGTGCCGGCCTTGCAGCCAGTCACATGTTGAGTCGTGCAAAGTGCTCGCTACCATGGCATTGCATGACGGTTGCAGAGGCAGCATGGGCTGTGAGTGCAGCAGTGACAAGGGGTAACTCAAAGAGTGACTCCTCTTTGCACAATGTCAGACAGGCCCTCCCACTCAAAGCATTTGCAAATTGCATTTTCAGATGCACACTAGGCAGCTCCGCATACACATAGCTTGGATGTGATCAGAGTCACAGGTCAGCACAAGGCAGAATTTGCATGAGCACGGCGGCGCTGCGAGCAATGCATACCATGTGCACATGACACGGCCCGGCAAGCTCGCAGCTTTGGCTGCGTGCCTGCAGCTCGGCCTGTTCTGCGTCGCCGGCAGGACCCAGTACCGCGCTGGCGCGGACCTGACGCACTGGGTGGTCGCCGGCGGTGGCAGCGTGCGGCCCGAGCACGCTCCCGCTCGCAGCGCCTGCAGCTGGCCAGTGAGCCCGTCCCCATTGGCTCGCCCTGGACACGCAGCGCGTCACACCTGTGCGCTCGACGCAGGCCGATGTGGCCGTGGGGGAGGTGCCCGGCACGCCAGGGCTGCGCGGGGTGCTCGCAGCGCGCGCCTTTCAGCAGGATGAGACCGTTATATTGCTGCCCACCCGGCTCGCTATCGGGCTGGGCCTGCAGAGCTTCACTGCGCAGGTACCCTGGCCTGATTGTCTTGGCGCACCTGCATTGTATATAACAAGTGAGGGATGTTGTCATACGTATGTACAGAACAGACGCGGCGCCAAGACAGGCGGCTGTGCTCGCGTGCCTGGCCGACTTTCTTTTTGTGGCGGTGCTGTTCTGCAGTCGTGCGCAGCGCACTGCTCCTTGACCACCGCTGCGGGCTGGAGGCTTGCGCGTTGTGTCAGACACCACACAGGCAGGTGCCTGTCAACCGCTGTGTGCGCAGGGGCTGCTCGGCTGACACGGCACCGCCGCGCGGCCGCGCAGGAGCTGGCGGCGCGATTGCTGCGCAAGCGGCACGCCAACCGCGAGTGGGCGGCCAGCTTCGATCCGTTCTGGGCCTCGCTGCCGCCCGTGGGCGGCGTCTACGCCAAGGAGAACTGGCAGCCCGAGCACGCGGCGCCCCTGCAGGACCGCAGGCTGGTGCGTCCGCGTGTCTCTATCCTCTCCTATATTTTATAATTTTAAAATTTTACCAGCGTCTATACTTTCTTGTTAGACCGAGCCGAAGGGCAGATTCTTACGCTTTACTCACCCGTCTGCTGCTCAGTTTCTAACGCGTCCTGCGTCTGCGGCTCGGCTCAGCCTGGGGCCGCGAGGCGCGGGCGCTTGCGATCAGCCGCCCCGAGCTGCGCCCTGCTGCCGCACTGCTCGCAGGGAGCGCCTGTGGCGCAGGCTGGGCATGCAGGGCCCTGTGAGAGCCGCAGGCCTGTGCGGGGGCCCCGGGGGTGCTTGCGGTCAGCAATCCCGAGCTGCGACCTGCTGCTGCTTGCAGGGAGCGCCTCCGGCACAGGCAGGGCATGCAGTGCACTGTGCAGGGCCGCGGGCCTGCGAGCAAAGGCCAGATACCGGCTGGGGTACGCCAGCGTGGGGATCTCTGGCCATGAGAGCGTGCTGCGCGCGTGCGCAGGCGGGATATATACTGACGTCAGCGACCCTGGCGGGGATCTACCCTAACCTTGACCTAACCCTACTATTTGAGGGCAACAGGCTCGGCCGCGAGAGCCTGCTTGGGCGCAGGCGGAGTACGTGCTGACATCGGCCAACCTGACGCGCCTGGCGCACGCCGGCGCGCTGCCCTGGGACGCGCCGGACGCGCGCGCGCCGCTGGCGGCCATCGGCGTCGGCCTGGCTGAGTTCGGGCACTGGGTCGCGCTGGTGCGGGCGGGCCCGCGCCTGGCTGCAGCCTTGCATGCGTGTCTCCCTCTTGGGCTACACCAGGGGGTGCGCTGGCCGGCTGCGGGCACTGGTCTGCACGGGCGCAGCCACGGGCCGCGGCCATGGTGGCCAAGCCTGCTCGTCAGCCGGTGGCTCGTCGCCTGTTGGGCGCGTCCTTGCGGAGCCCCTTGATCTGATGCAAGGCTGTCGGCACAAAAGGACAGGGCGCCAACCCCGGCCAAGCAAGCCCCGCACTGGCTGAGCGGGGCTCTGCTGCCTGGCTCTCAGCGATCGTGATGTGCCGCACTGCTCAGGCTGCTGACCGCCGGTGCGCACTGCCTGCGCGGCAGCTGGCGTCCTACAGCCACGTGTTCCCCATGGCGGGCAGCCTGAGCGGGCGCTTCCTGCTGCCGCTGCTCACCCTGATCAACCACGACGGCGTCGCGCCAAACGTCGCGGTGGAGCGCAACGGCCCCGGCTTTCGCGCGGTCGCGCTCCGGAACATCAGTGCCGGCGCGCAGCTCACTTACAGGTTTGCGGCCGTCGTATACGTGCAGGCAGGAGCTTGCAGGGTGGTAGCGCAGGTCACGTTGGCGCAGCTTTGAGGGCTTTGTGCTAATGGTTGGTTGTGTTTCTGACTCAATGCTTTGCGCCAAGGTGCCATGCGCCGTGCCTCTTGCCTTCGGGTGGCACCACGTGTCATGCCTGCCTTATGCACCTCATGTGCCTTGGCGTACTGCCTGGTACAGAGCAACGTTATACCTTGAAAGTCCGAGTCGCCAAAACGGAGCTCCAAACAGTGCGCCCTCGCACCTGCGGCGCACGCGCACGGGGGCGCCACACAGGGCCGCGCGGCGGGCGGCAGGTACAACTGGGGCATCCAGCGCCCGGACATGTCGCTCGCCAACTACTTCTTTACGCAGCCGCTCGAGCCGCCGCTGCGCTGCGCTCTGGACCTGCCCGCCGGCGACCTAGAGGTCAAACCCCTGGTGTCACTGCTTGACCTGCCTGAGCACGTGGGTGCCGACCTGGAGGTTGACCCTCTGACGTCACTGCTTGATCTGCCTGAGCAAAGGGGTGGTGGGAGTGACTGTGTGTCGTCGTGACCGGTCTGGACTGTGTAGCGTGACTTGACGGGTTGCACATGCGCGGAGACAATGTCAAGGAGCTGTACCTGAGGCACTGCAGCCTCGGTGGCCATGTCCTACTCTTGGCCGGTTGCGGCGCGGTGCCTCAGTGTGAGCGCAGTGCAGAGCAGTGAGCATGGTCAGATGATGCGCACTGAGTTGTGGCTCGGCCGTATATGAGGTGCTGCGCCCGCAGGTGGACTTTGAGGACGCGGACGACGCGCCGTACCTGCCGCGCTCTGGCGCGGAGGCCCAGGCACGCCACCCGCGCCTCGCGACCATCCGGCATGAGTCATGCGCAGCGCAAGCATGCCGCCCTGTCCTGCTCACATCGCTGCCCTGTCCTGCTCTTATCGCTGCCCTGTCCTGCTCACATGGATGCCCGAGCCTCACAGCCGCGAGCAGGGCAAGAATGGCTGGACGAAGCGCATGTCCATGCACCTCCATGCATGTCCATGCACTTCCTAGGTCATGGTGTGCATGTACCATGCTGACACCGTGCTCACGGGCGTGCTGCCGGCTCTGCAAGCGCGGCCGAAACGAGAGCCTTACGCGTGTGCAGGCGGAGGCCAGGCGCCTGGGCGCCATCCTGGCGGCGTTCCCGACCACGCAGGCGCAGGATGAGGCCCAGCTGGACGCCGGCCTGGACGATGAGGGCCGGCCGGCCGACTGGCAGACGCGGCACGTGATCCAGTTCCGCATACAGCGCAAGCGGGCGCTGAGGTGCGGCGTGCGCCAAGCGGCCACCCGGAGTTGTGTGCAGGCTGAGTTGCGTGTTGTGCTCACGTCTGACCCCAACCTGGACCTGAGCCCCTTGATGCTGCACGCCGCCTGTCTCCAGCCTGCAAAGGTCTGTTATAGCATGCCTGCATGTGAAGCCGGATGCCTTGCCTGCTGGCAGCGACGTCTACTGAAGGTCTTACTGCTGCACAGGTGGACGATTCAGCGCCTGCAGAAGCGGCACTCGCGCGACAGGCGGCAGCTGGGACGACCTAGTCACGACAGGGATGGCACTAGCTAGGCGCTGCACCATTGTGCAGAGCATACTGTCAAAGCCATGGTCACGGTGTGTGTCAGTCGAGTCCAATCAATTTTGTGGTGTCTTGTGGCTGCATGATCATGCATTGTTCTGCAGCTGTCTGGCTGAGGATACGCGTGTGAGCATAACACACTGCGAGGCGCCTAGCTAGTGTGCAGGCGCACTCTGCTCCTTCACGCAAGGAACGTAGCATTCCTGACCAAGTCAAAACGGCCATCTGTCTGCAGCTCCCTTCCAAACCTTCCTGGCATGAAGCCTGGATGGGGCTGGAGCTCGAACCCTGGTCTCAGAAGCCTGTTTTGGCAGTGATGGTGTTCATCGCGCTGTGTGCATCTCTGACCGGCAGCGGGGCACGACGCATGGCACAGGGTGCTGCCAGCAGGCTGGCGTGCCTGCTCCGCGCAGCATGATGATTGCGCACTGGCAGGTATGGGTGCTCTTGCTTGCAGCCGGCCTGACTGCTGCGGACAGCGACGTTGCTGGCCTCAGGCTAGTGCAGTGGATCAGGGACATCAACGGCACGGTGCGCTTGTCGCGGCGTGGCTGCTGCACAGCTTCATCTTATAACATAGTTTTGGCAGGCCTGAACAGCTTCACCATCAGTGCCTGGTTGCTCTGAGCAGGCGCTATGCATGTAGGCAGACGTGACAGTCGGCGCAGTCTCTGGCACAGACGGACTGCGGGGCGTGTGTGCTGGCCGGGACTTTGCAAGAGGCGAGATTGTTGTCAGCTTTCCGCTCAAGCGAGCAGTTGGCCTGGGGATGGCCACCCAAACAGCGCAGGCGCGGACGTACAACTCACGCAATGACACAGCGGCGGCTAAAACGCGTGTGCAGCAGACAGATGTGGGAGGCTTGCATTGCCGTGTTGCACACGTGTGTGTTTGCCCACAGAACGCTTATGCTGCTGGCGGCAGGCGCGTGAGCGTGTCCACCCGAGCAAGAGGAGGTGTGCTCCGCGCGCTAAACGTGTCGAGCGGCCTGGCAGGGGCTTGCGCTGCGGCTGCTGCGCAAGCGCGCGGCGCAGCCCGACTGGTGGGCCGACAACCTGCCCTACTGGCGCTCCCTGCCGCCCGTCGGCAGCCTGTACACCAAGGAGTGCTGGCGCGCGGAGCACCTGCCGCTGCTGCAGGACTCTGCCCTGGTGCGCCGGGCAGCTGCCGCTGCTGCAGGACCCTGCTTTGGGGCGCCGAGCGCCAGCCGCACGCGCGTGCACGAGGGAGGGCACCGCACGCGCCTGCTGCAGGCTCCAGGATGCCAGGAAAACAGCTATTGATCTGACAGGCTGCCGGGCAGCTGCATGCATGTGCTGCCAAGCATTGTCCATGCCGGGCCGTGTCGCGCAGGCTGATTACATCAGCCACAACATGATGATGACCACGGCGGCGTACCATGGCGCGCTGGACCCGCAGCCCGGCCCGCTGCCCATGGCCGACGCCAACGTGACGCTCGCCGAGTTCAGGCACTGGGCCGCGCTGGCGCGCGCCCCATCCGCTGTGCTGCTGCCTGATCCCGATGCTTGTCCGCTTCGATCAGGGGCGTGCGCTTCAAAGGCGAGTTGCCGTGCAGCCATCATCGCACGTCATGTGCACGCCATGCTGCCAGCTTCCTCCGCGCGTCCGCTCTGAACAGGGGCGAGCGGTTCGTAGGCGAGTTGCCGCGCAGCCGCCACTGCACGTCGCGTGCACGCCCTACCCTAACCCTCTTGATTGCCGCACGCCCGCGGCCGCAGATCTCCAGCTACAGCTTCGTATTCCCGTTCTCGCTGGGCCTGGTCGGCCGCTACCTGCTCCCGCTGCTCGACCTCATGAACCACGACGGCGTCGCCCCCAATGTGGACGTCCGCAAGGACGTGGAGGCGGGCGTGTACCGCGCCACCGCGCTGCGCGCCATCGGGCAGGGCGAGCAGATCATGCACCGGTGCGCCGCCGCGCGCCGCAGTGCATGCGCGTCGCGCTGCGGACGCAGTCACTGCTGCAGCAGGTATTGCATACGAGGAATCTGTGCCACACGGACAGCAGGCAGAGATGCCAGGCCAAAGCAGGCATGAAAGCGGGATCGGGTCGAAGTAGCTCACGCGAAGTAGCAACCTGCAGCACCCCAAGCCGATACTTGACGGCCGCGCGTCTGTCAAGAGCACAGAGCGCCATGCACCGGCCCGCAAAGCAGGCCTCCCCGCAGCGGCGCACGCCGCGCCGCGCGCCAGGTAGCCGTTTGTGCTCACCCTACCCTAATCCTACCCACCGAGCAGGCCTGCCCGCAGCAGCCAGCCTGTGCGGCGCCCGCGCGCCAGGTACTCATACGCGCTGCAGCGGCCCGACTACGGCATCACCAACTACTTCTTCACGCAGCGCCTGGACCCGCCCCCGCGCGCGGCGCTCGACCTGCCGCCGGCCGACCTCGAGGCGCGCGCCCCGGCCCTGCATCCTTCCGGCCCTCACAGAGGCCCTTACGGAGGCCTGCTGCCCCTGCATGTGCTGGTGCGCTCGGCTGTCGCTCTGCAGTTGCCTTGCAGCCTGCTGGAAGTGGACGAGGGGCATGCATCCTGCGCACCTGCCCGCCTGCCTTCACTGCTGAGGGAGGCGCAGGCTTGCAGCAGTGTGCTTCCCCATGCGTCACTGCCAAGAGCCCCATGCCCTCCGTCCATCATGGCCAGTGCGGGCGCGCAGATGCACTTTGACGACGCCAGCGATACGCACTTTGAGCCGCAGGATGCCGCCGAAGCTCAGGCAAGCGGCCCCCATGCATCACCCTGAGCTTGCTCTAGATCACTCTGGTCCGCTCCAGCCCAGCAGCAGTGCGCTCGACATCGCTGCGGCTTGCACCAGCGTTGCTCTGGACCACTCTGGTCCGATCCAGCACAGCCAGCAGTGCGCTCGACAACGCGGTCGCTTGTACCAGCATGGCACCTGCTGCGGGGACAGGCGGAGGCCGGGCGCCTGGCGGGCCTGCTGGCCGCGTTCCCGACCAGCGAGGCCGACGACGCGGCGCTGCTGGCGCGCGGCGCGGACGAGACCGGCGCGCCGCTCGACTTCCACACGCGCCGCATCGTCGAGTTCCGGATGCGCCGCAAGCACGCGCTCTGGCGCGCCGCACCCCTCCATGCGAAGCAGCTCACGCCAAAGTAGCTCGGGTGGTGCTTCTTGGTGCTGTCCAGGCAGCGCAGGCTCTCCCTGGTTTTTTTTTTACTACATTCTCCACGATGTGTCATATAAGTGCAAGGTCACCGCGCAGGTGCACAACACCTGCTCTCATGCCTGCCCACCGTCCTTCGCAAGCAGCATCCGTGGCTGGCGGCGCGGCCTCAGGCGCGCGCGCGCGCAGGCGCGCGGTGCGGCGGCTGCACCCGGCGCACGGCGCGGCCAAGCACGTCAGCCTCGTCGCGCGGCGCCACGGCGGCGGCGCAGACCAGGGCGGCCAAGGCGGCGAGCGTGGGGCGCGGAGCGGCAGCTCTGCCGTCAGGTTAGGGCGCCCGTGAATTCTCCGTGCGTGGCGGCGGTGCTGGTGACCGAGATGCGCTGGCTGGCTGGCCCTCTGTGCGGCCAGTGCTGGTGGCGGCATTGCCAAATGCGTCCAGCGCCCGCAAGTGCCATATGGCATACTGTGTGCATGTATAAATGCATGGCAAGCGCTATCAACTTGAGTGCGAAGCGCGAATCGTGTCTCACAGCCTGTGAGCTGGATGCGGGATGCAAGCTCCTTTTTGGCATGGGTGTGCAGGCTGCACAGCGATGCTGTACGGCCACTGTATGTGATGTGGCCGGACCTCTGTATGACTTGTCCCTCTTTCCATGCCTAGTCTAGGCGCAAAGTCTACCCCTTTCGTGATCTGGCTGAGCGTGATGCAAAGGCAGCAAATTCGGGCGCACTGCCTGCTGGGCTGGTGTAGCTCAGTTGGTGCATGCAGCGCCTGCACCCCCGTTGCACGGCGTCGCCTTGTTCAACAGCATGGGCTCACACATTGTAATTGCGATGCTTTTGTTAAGCAGGCAGGCAGCGTCATTTGTTCACCCGGATGATGCTGTAGGAAAGCGGCGGTCTGACAGCAGGCGCATCACAAGCGGCGGTCTGACAGCAGGCGCATCACAAGCGCACACGACTTCCTGCATGCATGTCAAGAATCTGCTCGACATCACTGTCTTACGCACATGACTTATAAATGCTGTTACAGTTTGCATGCCAAATTCTTGCTCAACCACTACACACAGAGAAACTGGCTGCAAACAGGCCCACACAGCACGCACACACTCAGCCTCTGACATCATGCTACACAGCCAGGACAATGAGCCGCAAGGCACCGTGCTGACGCTCGCTGCTCACCTCACCTCACACCCTGCACAGCGCGATAGCGCGACACCTGCATCTCCCTCCGCGCGCCCCTTGCCTCACGCGCCCGCCTCATGCGCCGCGCGGCGCGCGAGCCAGCGCTGCAGCTCCGCGCGCGACACCACAATGCGCCCGGGGTTGCTGCCGCCGCGCCACGGCCCGCCGGCGGGCCGCACCAGCCGCGCGCCCTCCAGGTCCGACCACGCGTCGCTCGCCGCCGCCGTCGCCGTCTCAACCAGCCTCGCCGCACCATCGCCGCACCGCTGCTCGGCGTCCATGCGCGCCTCCACTGCGCCAGGCCCGTCCAGGGTCGAGGGCGCCACCCGCGGCGCCACCGCCTGCGCGGCCGCGGCCGCGCGGCCCAGCAGGTACCGAGCGGGCGGCCGGGCCAGCTGCGCGCCGGCGCCCGGCGGAGCCGCGTCCGCCGGCAGCACACGCAGCTCGTCCGCGAGCAGCCGCCGCACCACCTCGCGCAGCACCGGGCCGCCGTCCTCACTGCGCCTGCCGACACCTGGGGCGCACCGCTCAGGCGCGTCATGCGTCACACTTGCATGGGCACGACTTCAGGCCCAGCCAATACCCGGCAGGGTGTGTTTCTGTTACGTGACAGCACTGTGAGACACAGAGGGGCTGCTATACCTGTGCCGCCGCTATACGATCAGCCTCTGGTCCACCGCGCTCAGGGCGTTGGACGCATGCATGCTAAAGCGCGCTGCCGGCGGACACCGGGCATTGAGCGCCCAGAAACGACCTTAAGACCCTAAGAACCTGGCTCATGATAAGAAACCTACCGGTGATGATAGTGAGCGCGTGCGGCAGCGGCGCGCCCTGCGCGGCGCGCTCCTGCAGCGCGCGCAGCGCGCACAGCACCGCCGCGCGCGCCTCCGCGGCGCCCAGGCCGTGCAGGTCCACGCGCGCCGCATCCGGCGCCAGGCCCAAGCCCTCGGCCACCTGCGTGGTACGCACTTGTGGCACATGCCTGCCTTGGATGATTTCTTTGAAGATGACGCCTGCCTTCAGTTCGCACTCGGACACCGCTCGCGCCGCTGACGCCTGGGGCCCCCCTTGCCGCGCTTGCCCGAAAAGTAGTGTGAAAATGTATGTAGACCTATGGCTACACACCTATCCAGCCCTGCCCCACGTGCGATGCCCGGGAGGGTTCAACGGTGGGGCACGCCACGATGGGGCGGCGTGCACACAGGCATCCTCACTGCGCCAGAGTGGAACGCGCCTGGCATGCGAGGTCAGCGCAGCCGTTGCGCAGCGCAGCCTCCGCGGCCGCCGCCGTGAGCGCGCGCCACTCCGCTCCGCCCGGCCTGCCGCCTGCCAAAAGGGGAATGCGCTTGACAGTGTGCGGGTGTGCGGCTGCAGCTGCGCTGGAAACGCCCTGGTGCGCCTGCAGGCAACCACGGCGCGAAGGACGCAGACCACGTTGCATCCGGCCGGCGGGCGCACATACGCCCGACAGCAAGCGTCTACACACCAGCTGGGAGGGTTAGGGTTTGTTCAGCGCACGCCTGTCCACTGGAGCACAGGGGACCCAGGCGCGCGATGCAAGGACTGCGTTACACTGACAGGCGGAGCGGAGGCGCCAGCGCCGCGCGCGCTGGCAGCGACAGGGGCGCGCCCGCGCGCCGCAGGTCGGCGCACACGTGCAGCGCCTCGGCCAGCCGCCCATGCTCGCGCAGGAGGCGCATTGCCTCGCGGTAGGTCACCTCGTCGGGGCGCTGCCAGCGCGGGCCGTCCACCTGCGCGCGGGCCCGCGCTCCGCTGGCCTCTCGCTGTGAGGGGCCGCTGGGCTGCACACGGCGCACGGCAGCGGTGTGCACCGGCCATCCCCAGAAACCCTGGTCGCCTTTTTGCGCGCAATAACCCTACACCCTGCCCTCTCCACACATGCACCGCGTGAAGGGCGTCCGACCCATGCCATACGCATGCCATGACCCATGCCATAGTGCAGCATCTGCCCATCTATCTGCCAGCGCCTCGCCGCCGTGTCCACCCCGGCTGTGCCCTGCTGCGCGCTGCTGCAAGGCCTGCAGTCGGAGGTCTGCAGAAGCATCTGGGGCGGTGCAAGTCAAGACACCCAGCGCCTCGCCGACCAGGCCACCCGCGCCCAGCGCGCCCATGAACCCTACACCCTACCCTATCAACTTGCATTGTGCGACGCGGGCGCGCGCCATGCCACGGAAGACGCCCAGTGCCTCGTCGACCAGGCCGCCCGCGCCCAGCGCGCGGATGAGCGCCGTGAGCGTCGTGGTGTCGCCGCGCACGCCGTCGGCGGCCATCGCCTGCACGGCCGCGGCACGAGGGCGCCTCACAGGTGCTTGCAGGCTTTGGTATCAGCACCAATTGCTCCGCCATGGGTCATGCGTGTGCTTAGCGCGCCCGCGGGCGCGCAGCGCTGCTGCACACAACCCGTGACAGTCCACAGCTGCACACAGCTGTGCGACACGCAGGACACACGCGCGCCGCGGCCAACCTGCTCGTCCCGTCCAGCTGAAGGCGCAGTAAGAAGCAAAAGGTTAACAGCAAACTCCAGCACCGGACGGCATGAAGGCCAGGGCCAGAGCTCTGCCGCGCCCCGGCCGTCCGGCACGCAAGGGACGGACAGCAGCTAGTGCAGGATCCCCTGGTGCAGGCGCAAAAGAAGCGACGCGCTCCGTCTCTGCTACCATCCTGTTGTGACTGCGTCAGGCTCTGTCCAGCGTCGAGCCTACCCCACCACCGCCTCTGCATTGGAGACCCAAGCAGGGCGCGCGGCCGCACCGCCTGCAGCTGCTGCGCGGCGGCGCCCTGGCCGGCCTGCGCGGCCAGCGCGAACAGCATGCGGTACACGGCCGCGTCGGGCGCATGGCCCGCGCCGCGCGCCTCGGCCAGCAGGCCCAGCGCGGCGTCCAGCGCGGCCGGCCGCAGCGAGCCGCCGCGCGGCGCGCGCAGCGCGCCCAGCGCCTGCGTGTACGCGTCCAGGCCCGGGCGCATGCCTGGGCGCGGCGGGCGCGCATCAGGTACCCTACCCTACCTGACCCTACCTAGAGGGCGCCGTGTTACACAGGGCAATCTTGCCCAGCGCTTGTGTCGCCACTGCAGCTCGAATGCCTCCATGATGGATGCCAGGCGAGCACACGCCTGCCGCCGCAACGCCGGCGCAGGCAGCAGCGGCCCGGGCTGCGCGCGCCCCGCACCGGCCGCGCGCGCCTCGGCCAGCAACGCCAGCGCGCGCTCGCCCTGCAGCGCTGCACGGCAGGCGCCGAGCAGTGCGCCGAGCGCGCCGGGCGTGCGCTCGACGCCTGCCCCTGCCATGCGCCGCCACAGCGCGACCGCCGCCTCCACCTGTGCCCCACGCGCTTTCTGGGGTTGAGAGCTCCCTGTTCCCTACCATGGTCGACAGTACTAGACAGACTGCGAGGACGCACACATCGACACATGGCGGTGCCGAGTCACTGCACTGGCAGAGTCTGCTCCGCAGCAGCGCCTCTGGCTTGCGCAGGTGAGCAGCCGGCCGCGCGTCAGACAGGCACGTGCTGCGCGGCAGGCTTGAACCAAGCGTAACCCTGCATGCGCTGTCGCAGGAGCGCTCTGCAGCGAGAGCGCTGTGAGCGGCGGGCCGCAACGCGCGCCGCGCCTGCCCAGCGCGCCCGCACGCGACCATCAGCGACGCCCACACGCGCGGGCTCGGCGCCGCACCCTCATCCAGCGCATCCTGCAGCACCTGCGGCGCCGCCGGCGGACCGGTGTCACCCCGCGCGCCCCTGCCACGCGGGCGCGCGCGCTGCCCCACGTCCGTGCTATCGCGCAGGCCCTGGCTCCGGGCGGTGCGCGTGCCTGCCCAGGCGGCAAGAGCTGCTGGCGCGAGCCGCCCGAGCGCCGCGCGCAGCAGCGCCCGCCGGCCCCCCCCCCCCCCGGGGGGCCCGGCCCCGGGCCCCCCCCCCCCCCCCCCCCCCCCAGCCCTGTCCGCGGCGTCACCCTATTCTAACCCTGTAGGGCATAGGGTTCATGGCAGCCGCGCCTGCAGCGCGCGGTCCAGGCGGCCAGCGTACGCGAAGGCCTTGACGGCCGTGTTGAGCGTGATCTCGTCGCCGGCCAGCCGCGCGGCGCGCAGCGCGGCCAGCGCCGCGTCGGCCGCGCCGGCATCGGCCGCGCGCATCGCCGCCTTGAGCAGCGCATTGTAGGTCGCCAGATCGCCTCGGAAGCCCTGATCCTCCAGCGCGCCGTGCCTGCTCCCCATGCCGAATTTATAACATTTCTTGCAGCCCAGCGCTCTGCTGAGCAGTGCAATGGGGAGGGGCGTGCGTCAGGCCGCACCATGCGAACACAGCCGCCGTGTCCGGGCATAGCGCGTCCAGCAGCATGTTGGCCGTGCGCACGTCGGCGGGCGCCCAGGCGCCGCAGCCGCACATGGCGGCGAATGCGCGCGCGGCCGCCGCGGGCGCCTGCAGCCGGCTGAACGCCGCGAAGGCGGCGCGCCACGCGTCATGGGTCCACACCCCATCGTCACGACCCTCACCCTGGCCCTCGCCCTGCCCCTCGCCCTGGCCCTCGACTTCGCCCTGGCCCTCAACTTCGCCCTGGCCCTCGGCAGCAGCCGCGCCAGCTGCCTCGCCATCGCCGCCGCCTGATTTCGGGCCGGCAGCGCTTGGCTGCGACGAGCCTCCGGGCGCAAGCTCGGTGCTTGCGGGCGCCTCTGCAGGCGCATGCGCTTGGACCTGCTGCGGTGGACGCGGCGCCTGGCCGGTGTCGAGCGCGCCGGCCTCGGAGGCGGCAGCGCTGCGGCGGCCACCGCGCATGCCTCCAGGTGCGGCGGGGTGCAGGTCTAGGGTCAGAGCAGGCCCCGCGCCGGTGAGGCGCGCGTCTGCGAGCATGGCCGCAGCCATGGCCATGACGGCCGTTCTGAACCCTTCTAGCTGGGCGGCGGCGGCGGCGGCGGGCCGCGGGGCGTCGCCGTCGGGCCCCGGCGCCGCCGGCGGCAGTCTGGAGACCAGGCCGCGGAGCACCGCCGCGTAAGCGCGGCCGCGCGCGGGCGGCAGCGCTTCTAGCGCGGCGCCGACGCACGCGGGCGCTGTCAGCGCCAGCTCCTGCGCGCGCCGCACCCTTCGTCGCGAAAGCAAGCAGCCGAGCGGAGCTCCCTGGGCTGGGCGGAAAACACACCACTTGCCACTCTCTGCGGTCTGCCATCACGTGATACTAGGCACTTGATGTGGCACGCGGTATGACCGACCCCGCTGTACAGCGCAGGCCCAGAGGAGGCCCATCACGACGACCTCTGCAAGCGCCCGCAGCAAGAGCGCGTCCATGTGGGCCGCGTCGTTGATTGGACCGCTCAAGCGCGCCTGCAGGACGTGCGCCGTGTGCCGCAGCGCCGGCCGCGGTCGCCGCGCCAGCAGCGCGTGCAGCAGCCGCAGCGCCGTGCGGCCGCGCGCGAGCGCGCCCGCGCCGCGCGCCGCGCTGCCCCGCGCGCCGCCGCTGACAGGGCTCTGAGACCCTGCCGCGGTCCCAATCCCTGCATGCCCGCCAGCGGCGGCGCTCGTCTGCCGTGGCGCGGCCGGCGCGGCCGCGGCAACCGCCTGGGCCTGCACAGGGCCCGGCGCCTGATCAGGCGCGGCCAGGTACGCGCGCAGCGCGGCGTACGCGCGCGCATGCCAGGCGGGGCAGACGGCGCGCGCGGCGTCCTCGGGGTCGCTGCTGCGCAGCACCCGCCACAGGTCCTGCGCGGACATGCGGCGGAGGCTGGCGATGGTCGACCCTTTGACGGACGCACCGCCCGCCCGACCAGCTCACGTGGTGGCGTGAGGCCCTTGAGGCGGGTGCTCACAACACCTTGAGCATGTGCAGCCTTGCGACCCTTCGCCCTGCTCCATCATCCTTCCAGCTCAAACAGTGGCGTGGCTTATTATAAAAACAAGCAACGGAAGCATTACAATCCGTGCACCACACACACATCAGAAGCCTGTCTTTGCCTCTCAGAAGGGGAGAAGGTACCTGCAGCGCTTCAGGCTCCTCGCCAGCGCCTTCGTGTTCGGGGTCATGGTGCTCGGCGCGTGGGCCCGGCTGGGAGCCGTCCGCCATTCCCGCGTACCCGTTCCCGCCGTGCTCGGACGGCGAGGACCCCAAGCCGGGGCCTCCCTCCGCCACAGCGTGCCCCGCGGGCGCCGCGCGCGCGCACACGTCCGGCAACGCGCCCTGCCCGCCATCACATTCAGGCAGGTCTCTGTGCGAGCGCTGTGTCCGGGCAGATGCAGAGCGCGTCCCGCGCCCCGCGAAGCCGCCCAGGCGTACGCGCAGACTTGGGGCGTGGCACGTTGGCTCGGCGTGACATGGCAGGTTGCGGCGCCCGTCGCGCGCATGCTGAGCTCCAGCAGGCCAACTGCCGGCGCGGACGGCGGTGCGCTCGGGGCCACCCGGGGGTGCGCCCTGCACCCCAGCCCCGCCGACCCGCCGCATGCTTGCTAATGCTGGCCAGCGTCCTGGCGACCGCGGCCCGCCGGAGAGCTGGCCGCGGCAGCGCTGCCGCTCAGCAGCGCGCCCCGGCTCGCGCTGGGTCTCTGTCCTGCCGTGGCAGGGCCTGTTCAGCCTGCGAGCATGCTCGGCGGCTCTTGCGGCGTCCGCGCTGACGGCTCAGACGGAAGCGGGTAGGTTGCGGTGTGTGCACTGGCTACAGCGAACGCGCGTTCCTTGCGGCGCCGGCGTTGGCTGCAGAGAGGCCCCAAGCTCAAGGCTGCATGGGCGCCGCCGCGCCGAGCCGCGCCGCCTGGCCGTTGTCAGGCGCGCCCTTGCCGGCCGCGCGCTCCGCGTCCGCCTGGCCGTGCGGCCGCGCGCCGCCCAGCGCCTTGACCCTGCGCGGCACAAACCCCGCCCCTTAGCCGCTAGGTTTCACATGGTGGCCACCTTCAGCCTGGCCCAGCGCCTTGACCCTGCACGGCACAAACCCCGCCCCTTCGCCGCTAGGTTTCCCATGGTAGCCCCACCTTCAGTCTGGCCCAGCGCCTCTGACCCTGCGCGGCGCACGCCCCGCTCCCTCGCCGCCAGGTTCAACCTGTTGACCGCGCCTTCTGCTTGTGCTTGGTGTCAGCGCTCGCAAGCCGCTACATGCCCGCACATGCATGCGCAAATCTCTGTCCACAGTCGCGCCAGCGTCAAGCGCACATCACTCCGCCGCAAGCCCCCCACTGCGACCTTGCGGTCGCCACCCAGCCATGGGTGCGGCGTGCTGCAGCTGCCCAGCAGGGCGGCGTGCCGGCGGCGGCGGGCGGCGCACCTGCGCTTGTGCGGCTTGGTGCGCGTGTGCAGCGCGAGCGCGTCGCCCGACACGAAGTAGCGCGAGCACGGCGCGCAGTAGAAGGCGCCGTGCGCCGGCAGGTCCTCGTCGAGCTCCGCCCTGCGGCGGACCCCAGCCAGACCCTGTCAGTGCGCCGCGGCAGGTCCTCGCCCGGCTCCGCCCTGCGGCCGCACCCCGACCTTGCACTGTTATGCATGTCGCAGTGCCCAGAGACTAGCTGTGCTTGTGTCGCAGCACGGCACGTCCGTGTCTCCTCGACCAAGCAGCGCCGTGCACCAGGCCTGGCAGAGGCTACCCCGCCGCACACTTGCGTGTGTTGCAACCAGCTTCCTAAAGCTCCCTTTACCAGCTACCTGTTAACCTGGCTGGCTGGCTCAGTGCCCGCCGGCCCTGCAGCAAGCGCTCGCAAGCGCCACTGCCTGAGACGCTCCCCGGGGGGGACCTCAACACGAGCTGTGAGAGAGCAACAGCGTGACGAGCCTAGGCCAGAGCTGCTCGACCGAAGCGCCAGCGGCGCACCTGTTGGTTGTGCCCACAGGCCCCAGCCGCGCGCCGTCCGCCTCTGTGAACAGCTCACCCTTGTCGCTCTTCTTGTGCACGTCGTCCCACACCTGCCGGCAATAGCGCCTGTCACGCACTGGCGCCAGGGCACAAGCCTCCTGCTGGTCGCGTTTTGAGTCACCTCCCGTTGCCAGGCGGCACAGCCAGAGTCCAGCGCTTGTAAGCAAACGCAGGTCACCTGGTCAATGTGGCGCGTTTGGAACGTCTTGCGCAGGCCCTGCTTGAAGGTCTTCTTGGACTTTGCGCTACCCACGCCCCGCTTGCCGACTCCCGTCATGCGCCAGAGGGTGCGCAGCACAGGCGGCCAGGCAGGCTTTGCAATGCTCCAGACGCCGTTGTTTCAAGGATGATGTTGTTGCTGGTTGCTGCCTATCAGCCGCGCAGCCTCTCGGAACCAACCCTAGGGATTTGTAGAAAAGACAAATAGCTTTTGCGCAGCTAGCTCCGAGCCTGGGACGCGGCAGGTGCACCTCGCACACGCAATTGCCGCCATACTGCCTGCAGGGGCCATCCAGCGCATCACCTGTGAGTACCCTGGAAAAGCGCACACCACCTCGCTCGCCCGAAACGAGCCTGCTCTGCTGGCGTGCGCAGCGTGAGCGCCGGCCCTGCCGCCGGCAGCGCCTGGCAGGCCTGGCCGGGCTTGCGCCAAGGCAGGGCGCGCGATAGCATGCGTTGGCAGGCGGTGCTGCCAGCAGCCGGCCGGGGCACCGGCGTGCTGTGCAACTGGCTGTGCGAGACCGCATGGGACGCGGTGTTGGCCACAGCGCTGCTGCTGGCCGGCCTGGTGGTATTCTGCCAGCACGCGTTTGCTGCGTCTGCGGGCTTCCGCGCCATCAACGGCGCCATAAGCAGCGACGAGCACGACTTTGACTACTTCTGGACCAACACGCCGCTGTGCGTGGGGCTAGCGTGCGGCTTTGCTGGCGTTGCGCTGCTCGGCCTGGGCTACATTGCCGGGCTGTTCCGGGGGCCCTGGCGCGCGGATGCGGAGCCATGCGCAGGGTTCAGGGTCCCGCGTGCGCGCGGCGGCAAGCGCGGCGGCGCCGTCGTAGCCGTGCTGGTCACGTTCGCGGGGCTGCTGTTCGCGGCGCTGATGGTGGGCGCGTGCGCGCTGGGCGCCGGCTTTGCGCAGACGCTGGCGACCGGCTCTGAGCGCGCCAGCGACGTGCGCTCACGTCGCGCTTTGCTGCTCGCCACAAGCACATCAGCAGGCTCGCGCTGCTGACAACAGCACGGCTGCGTGCCTCTGCGTTCAGGCACAAGGCCAGGATATTCTGCAACTGCTTGCATTTTGCAGCACCGCCTGTGCATCCGGCACCAGCAGTGTGCTGTGAGAGCGCTGCCGGTGCAGCAGGCGCGCTGCAGCTTGCAAACGCCTATATTTCCCCGTACCTAGTGTCACGGAGAGCATGTCTGCGTGCCGCGCGTCGAGCCGCCGCCAGTGACGCGCCCCCCCGCCTCCACCGACGCAGGTCTACAAGGTGACCGAGTCGGCGCTGGCGGACATCCTGGCCGCGTTCCAGGACACCTACACCGACCTGGACGACAAGCTGACGCAGGTGGAGACCGCCTACGACGCCTTCGCCGCCAGCCAGTTCGGCAACTTCGGTGCGCGCGCGCGCCGCGCCCGGCAGCAGCGCGAGCAGAGCCGGTGTCGCTGACATGCTCCGCTCGAGGTTGAGAGCATTGACGTTGAACTGTGTTGCTGTGACCTGTGTCCCAAACGTCCTGCACCCTGCCCGCGCTGCGTGGGGCTCCCAGGGTCTCCGTGTGCCCTCCCGTGAGTCCCCGAAGCTTCATCTCTGCCGCGCGGGTGCGACCGGGGCGCGAGCCGGCGCGCGCGAGCGCGCGCAGTGTCGCCGGTGCTGTCGCCGGTCAAGCGCGAGCTTTGCCTGTGCCCTCCCGCAGATCCCCAAAAGCGCCACGTCTGCTGCATGGGTGATACCCTACCCTACCCTACCCTGCCCGAGCCCGCGCGCGCGCGCAGTGTCGCCGGTGCTGTCGCCGGTCAAGCGCGAGCTGGACACGCTGGCCGCGCGGCTCAACTCGTCCACCGTCTTCCACTCGGCGGCGGTGGACGCCGCGGCCGACATGTTCCGGCGCTTCGCGGTCGTGCAGCACGCGCCGGCGCGCTCCCTGAACCTAACCTACCCTACCGCACCGCCCGGCGCGCACGAGGCGCGGCGCCGTTCCGGGGCGCCCAGGGGCTGGCGCCGGGCGCGGCGCCCGCCTGCCTGCGCATGCGCTGCTCACCTTTGTTTCCAGCCTCTGCTGCACGCCTCCGCTGCATGCGATGGCAGACAGAGCATCGTGGCAGCACGTGGCTGGCCAAGCATGTCTGCAGCATCGCCTGATCGAGGCCCGCGACCGTCAGCCTGCGGGCAGGCCGCATGGACGCGCCCTGACCACTCAGGGCGCGCCGCGCGCGCAGGCCTCATGCTCGGCGCCGTACTGCCTGGACATGCGCACCTACCCCATGTTCCGCAACAGCGCGTGCATGTGCGCGGCGCAGTCGCTCGCGCGCGTGCGCGAGCTCGCGCTCGCCGCGCGCAACCTCAGCGCGATCTCCGCCGTGGGTGCGTGGCAGGCTATAGGTAATGGTTGGGTTGTATATCGTAAGGAGGGCAACAATAAAGGTTGGCAGTAGACTCACTCTCCATGCATGCCAAGTGTCGTGTGACAGGCGTGCGGCGCGGGCGTGGGTGGTGCTCGTGCGCCGCACTGTGCTGGGAGAGCCTGCACGACGCGCGCCGCGCGCGCGCAGGCGCTGGGCTGCAAGTGATCGGGCTGGCGGCGCTGCTGGTGCGGCTGTCGCTGTGGCTGGGCCTGCTCTCGCACCGGCGGCGCCAGAGCAGCGACGTCGACCCGTCATCGCACGCGCTGCCAGTGCAGGCACGCCCTGCCCTACCGGCGGCCGTTCCTACCAGGCGCCGTCGTGGTGGGAGACTGCCACGAGCAGGCGCAGATCTGAGTCCTATTCCCGTGCCCACCTTGCCGTGTGGCACCTCTTGTCAGCCGGTAGGTGCAGACACCCTTGCAAGTCTGTGGCCCGCTCGCACAGTAATGATGCCCTGCGCATCTGCTCACATGGCCTGCCTGTGGGCGCCGCCTGTTCACGTAGGCGCCTGCTGCCCTGCGCAGGTGCTGCTGAACAAACCGGGGCAGGGGCAGCTGCTGGCGCCGCCGTCCGGACGTGCCACCATTGAGCTGCAGGCTGTGGCAGGGCCGGCTGGGGCGGCGCCGAGCGCTGACGCGCGGCAGCTGCTGCTGGAGGCGCCACCTCACGCACCCGGGCCAGTGGCGGCCCAGGGTGCCTGACCAGGCAGCCTGGGAACTACTGGTCCTGGAGCTCGGAAGCTTGCAATGCCGGTCTGCTGTCTGGCGCTCGGAGGATGCTGAGGGTGCCTCATCAGGCGCCCAGAGGTCTCTTGGCCTTGTAGCACCCCGCACCCTGGTGGCTGTTGAAGTATGGGGTTAGCTTGGTCTTACCTATGTCTCAGTCCCTGTGACCCCACATGAGTGTCTCGCGTGCGCGCCGTGCGTGTCGGCGCGGCCTGTTATTTCCTAGACTGTCATGATACCCATCGGCTGTGCACATTGAGCACGGTCGATTTGACTGGTAGATTTTTGGTTTTGTCTGCGAGTTGTTTGAGAGAGCAGGGCAATGGACTGTCTCTACTGTAGCATCTCCATTCATGTCGAGCAGAAATGAACAGCTGAGCCTTGCTGGCACCGGGCCAAATCCTGTCAGCGTAGTTAACTTAACCACCGACTCTTGCCTTCAGGGCTCTCACAAGTGATCCATGGTGCCCCGCAGCTCACAAGTCCGCAAGATTGTGCACTTCATGCAGTAGCTGCAACAGCACAATGCAGACATGCGGCAGGCACTTCAACTTGCATGCGCTGTTCAGCTTGAACATGCGGCAGGAGCTCCACTCCCTCCACCATGTACAGACACATCTAAAGAGGTTGATGAGCATTTGCTCACAATCGCAGGGCCAGAGCATGCTTGCAGGCGCCCCTGAGTCGCACCAGCTTAACACAGTGCATGCACACAGAGGTTTGCCACGAATGCGCCCCCAGAGCTCTTCATGCACGAGGCGCGCCCCATCTGACCCGCGCAAGCTCAGGCCACTGGCGAGGCAAGGTACAGACAGGGCAGCCCACGGGTGCTGCGCGCCACCCGTGAACGAGCAGAACAGGGACCAGAGGCGACAAGACAGGACGCAGCAAACATGACGGGACAAAAAGCGGCAGAGCCTAACAGGCATGCTGGACCGCCAGCGGCTGCCCACTCCCACAGAACGTACACACGTACTGCCGCTGGGCCCGGCGTGCGCGACAAGGTGACCTGCAAGATGTAGCAGCGGTGTGCCTCTGCATCAGCCTATGCGGTCATTGCCAGCACGCTGATAAGCACGCGGATTCAGCAGTGTCGCCACTGACACTCTCTGCCGGCCCTGCCGGCGTCGGCAACTACATCATCCTGCACATGCTGCCAGGCTGCCTCCCCCATCACCGCCCCTTCAGGGGCCGCAAGACATGCTGCCGCTAGCTGCGCGGCACTCGCCACCCTGGCAGCGCCAGCCTCGACGATCCCTTGGGCCATCGGCGGCGGTCTGCTCGGTCCCTGGCCCGCTGCTGGCAGCGAGTGGACTCAGTAACCGCCAGTCCCTGGCCACGCAGCATGCGCCCCTGCACCCCAGGCCCCTATTGCGCCGCCGTCCTCCAAAGCGGCAGAGCGCACCCAGAGACGGCGAGCGCCTTCGCGGCGCCACCCCGGCCAGCCCGCGCCGCGCGCCGCCCCGGCACCGCGCGCCGCCCCGGCGGCGCGCCGTGTCACTGCGCCTTGGCGCCCTTGGCGTCGGCGGCCCCGTTGCCGGCCGCCGGCGCGGCCGTCTTGGCCGCGCGCGCCACTTTGGCGTAGTACTTGTCGCGCAGGCCGCGGTGGAGCGAGAGGATGTAGAAGTCTATCAGCGGCCGCGGCGCGCTGCTGACGACCGCCCACTGCAGCGCGTGGAACCTGCGGCGAGCGAGCGTGACCTCCCTTGCAAGCTCTGTGGATGCCCTGGCACAGGACATGGGTGCCGGCACTGTCCCGCAGAGTAATGGCTTTGCATACGAAGGAAAATGAAGGTAAACAACCTCAGGCATGCAGCAGGCCGACGTGCCTATCACTTTGCATGACATGAGTGCCACTCTGGCGCAGTGCACATGCTGCCGTGCCTCTGCTGCTGCGCTCCTGGACACGAGTGCGGCGCGCGAGTAGGGCGCACCAGTAGGGCGACGACGTGACCTCGTAGCCGATGTGGCGCAAGGCGGCGGCCGCCCAGGTCGCCGGCGAGGGCGCCTCCAGCGAGGCGTGCCGGATCTTGGCCAGCTTGGTTGCAACAAAGCCGGGCGCCATGTTCTGCACCGTGATGCCGCCGCCGCGGCACTCCAGGTCCAGCGACTTGCTGAACATGTCCACGTACATCTACGCGCGCGCGGCGGAGTGCTGCATTTGTGCCCTATTAGGGTGAGGTAGGAATTGCACTCCAGGTCCAGTGACTTGCTGAACATGTCCTTGTACATCTGCGCGCACTGCTCACACTCAGTGTGTGGCTGCGTCTGTGCTTCACATGTCAATGCACACTTGCGCAGCGTGTTGAGCGCCCACTGCTCGCCCAGCTCTATACACGTCACATGCTCGGAGCACGTCCTTAGCAGTCGCCCCAGACTGACTGGCCCTTGACTCAACACTCAAGCTGTCCTGCAGCATGCTTGCTCTGCGTCCGCCCGGCCGCATGCGTAAGACGGCCTCAAACCACACTGCAATGCGCACGGAGTGACCACCCCCCTCACACCTTTGTGGCAGCATAGACCGTATAGAGCGGCCCCGAGGGCGCGATAGTCGCGACCGCGCTGCCGATGTTGACGATCGCGCCGCGCTTTCGCGCCTTCATCCCGGGCAGCACGAGGCGCGTCATCTGCGCGCGGCGCCGGGCGCTGTCAGCGCAGGGGCAGCAGAGCGGTCTCGCGTCAGCGACGTCCCTGGCTTGTGCCTGAGGTACCACAGCCGGTCCTGGCCGGCAGGTGGAGATATAGTCCCAGGCATGACAGGCTGTTTGCGGCCTTGCACGCCTGCTCCCTGCAGCCCACGCGCGGGTAGCCGTTGCACAGAGCGCTCGCGCTCTCGCTGCTGGCGCAAGCAACGTGCCCGGTCTGTTGATGTGATTGCCACGTAGACATGGACAGCAAGCGCACGCAAGGAGCAGCAAGCGCCTCGCGTGCGCTTGCTGCCCTGCTAGTCCCGTATCAACATCAGGCGCCGCGCCTTGTTGGTGCTGACAATGTTGAGCTGGATCAGGCTGTCGACCAGCTCGTCGGGGATCTTGTCAAAGTACTCGGCGTGCGGGTACGACATGCCCACGTTGTTGACGAGGATCCCCACCTCGAGCGCGTCGACCTGCGCCGCGCCCTCGCGCCGCTCTATATGCAACGCCCGCCAGGCGCAGGCTTGGCAAGCGCAGGCTGCGTGCAGCAGGCTGCTGCAGGGCGGCTGCACACGCGCGGCGCGGTCCCCGGCCGCCGGCGTGCAGGCCGGGCGGCGCTGCCGGGCGCGCCTGGGCCTTGACGCGCGCCCAGGCCGCGGCGTCGGCGGCGCCAAAGTCGAGCGCGGCCGTCTCCGTCTGCACCCTGTACTTGCCGGCCAGCTCCGCGGCGACCTCGTCCAGCTTGGCTTGCGTGCGCGAGACCAACAGCACGTTGAGCCCTGCACGCGTCACAGGAATGCGTCTGGACCACTGTGCCACCTCGGCGGCGCTGATGCCCTCGGCGAGCGAGCGAGGCAGGCGCCGTGAGTGCGCCCGTGCGCGGCAGCTGCGCGAAGCTGGGGGTGCGAACGAGCCTAACTCCCAGGACCGCACGGAGCTGCGGCGCTCGCCCCGCCCTGCCTCGGCGCCACCCCCCCTCGCCAGCGAGCGCGCCGGGCTGCGGCCGGCACCTTTCTTGGCCAGCGCCGCGGCGTAGGCCTTGCCGATGCCGTCTGTCGCGCCGGTCACGACCGCCCACTGCCCAAGGCGCCGGAGGTCCTTGCCCGGGCGCAGGAAATAGGTGTACACGCCAGACGCCAGCCGCGCCAGCGCCTTGAGCGCCCCGATTGCGCCCAGGATCAGCAGCAGCGTGACGGCGAGCGCGCCCGCCGGCGAGCGGCTGGCATGGTTCAGCAGCGCCTGCAGCCCCATGGTGTGCCTGTTGCTCACCTCATGCAACAGGCGCCAATGCAGCTCTGTCTGCTTGCGCAGTCGCTAGTATTGCACCTGCAGGTAGTCCCATACCCTGTGGAAAGACCATGAGCAGCAGGCCGAGAACAGTTTGCTCGTTTTGTACCGTGACAGCCCACTTTCCTTTCCCACAGAGAAGGCAGCACATGACTGTAATAAGTCACTGTGCTGGCAGCCAAGGTCTGGCACTCGTGTGCGCCTGAGCGCGTCTGCAATGGGCGGCAGCGATGAAGTCGCGCTGACCTTGTACCCGGCGCTGCTGTGGCTCGCCACGCTCTCGGCCCTGCTGGGCTCCTTCCAGAACGGTGAGCGCTTCCGTTTGCGCATGGTCGCTGGCTAATCATTGGCATGATGCCCCGGCGCGGACGTCATGTGTGAATGGGGCTGGCTGAACCTGATACAGTGACACTTTTCCATGGCGCCTTGAGCGCCCCACGTTTCGCCATCACCCATGCAAGCACCGCCACCTTTCTCACTGCGTAGGCGCACCTGCGAGCGTCGGCCCGAGGCGGGGTTCACGCATGTGGCGCGCTGCACGCGCTGCAGAAGCAGGCGTACTCCACTTGCGTCAATGCGATGCGCTTCAGCCCTCACCGGCGCGCATGCTGTGCCGCAGGTTACCACCTGGGGGACGTCAACACAGCGCTCAGCCCCCTGTCGGCCGACCTGGGCCTGTCAGTCGCGAGCGAGGCGCGCACCCATGACGCGCTTCCATGCCAGTGTGCATTCCCGCCGCGCATGCCACCACCGCCCTTGTGTGACCTTCCTCTTGCCTGACTGCCGAGAGAGCGTGCCACTGCTTTCTTGCCCTGCTCTGCTGTTCTCTGAAGCTCTGCATTTAGACCGCAAAGGAGGGAGCGCCTTGAGTCTGCGCGCGGGGCAGGGCGCGGTGGTGGTGTCCGCGCTGCTGGTCGGCGCCATCTTCGGCTCGCTGGGCGCCGGGCCCGCGGCGGACGCGCTCGGCCCGCGGCGCGCGCTGCTGCTGAACAATGTCTTCTTTGTGGCGGGGTCGCTGCTGGGCGCCGCCACGCCCGGCGGCTACTGGGGCGCCATCGCCGGTGCGCGCCCCCCGTGGGCTTGGCTTGGGGGCTGCACCAAAGCGCTGAGTGTTGACCTGCTTGGTGGCGCCCGGGGCCTTTGCCGGTGCTCCTCCCGCCCGGGACCCGCAAGCGGCTGCATGCAGCGTGCTGCCCTGCCTGGCAAGCGGCGCTCCTGACGCCTGCCAGGGAGGCAGCCTGAGCTGCACGGCTAGGTAGCCCGAGCTCCTTAACTGCGTCGAAGCTGTGGTGCAGTGCTGCATCGCATATGCAGTTTGCCTGCTCAGGGCAGTCTGTTTGCCGTTTTCTGCAGTGAGGCTCGCGGGCGGCTTGCGCGCGTCCGCGGCCGCCCTGATGCGGTGACTGTGCAGCAGTGTGCAAGCTGCGCCCAGGGGTTGTGGGTCGGCTTTTCCGCCTGGCCCCACTCGGCCGTCCTGCGCGCAGGGCGCCTGCTGGCGGGCGTGGGATGCGGCGCAGTGTCGCTGTACGTCCCGCGATACCTGACGGAGATCGCTCCCATCGCCATCCGCGGCGGCATTTCCACGCTCAACCAGGCGCGCCCTGGCGTCAGGCCGGCCCAGCGCCGCGGCGCCGCACGCGCATGCGCCGCTCCGCGCAGGCGCCCTGCCGGCCGCGCACAGTTGAGCAGCAGGCCGTGCAGCCCTCTCACTGATTGGACCCCCGGGGACACGGCCCTTTTGATGGCCATGCGCTGCAGTCCGGCCCTCTGACCAGGCTCGCGGCTCTGGTCGAGCACCTCTGGAGGCCGTCGATGGTGACGCACTCGCGCGGCTGCGTGCGCAGGTATTTGTCTGCGTGGGCATCCTGGTGGCGTACGTCGCCGGCGTGCCCTACGACAGCGGCGCGCCGTTCGCCGTGACGCTGTTCGGGCGCTGCGTGTCCTGGTGGCGCATCATCTTTGGCATCGGCGTCCTGCCGGCCATCCTGCAGGCGCGCCGCGCTCAAACCCTCGGCTGCGCTCTCTGTCGTCACATCTGTGTGATGACCTAGGAATTACCGTGACAGGCAGGGCCGGCGGAGACGACCGAGCAGCACTGCCTCAGCGGGGATGCAGCGCATATGCTACGTGCAAGCGAGACCGCATTGCGCCGCTGCAGCCGAGACTGGCCCGCCCGCGCGCAGGTGGCAGGCCTGGCGCTGGCGCCGGAGAGCCCGGTGTGGCTGCGCTGGCGCGGGCGCCGCGCGGCCGCCGAGCTTGCAGAGCAGCGGCTGCTGGGACCGGCCTGGCGCGCGGCGGTCGGCGAGCCGGAGGAGGAGGGCGCCCTCTTGGAGAACGGGCGAGGTGCGGACCCCGACGAGGGTCAGTTGCTGGGATGGGATGGGGTCGGCATATCAATGCAATCAATCTGCGGTCTGCGGCAGTGGCGCATGCTCGCGGATTAGGGTTAGGTGTGTGGCGTACCTGTCTGGCACCCTACCCTAATCAGGTATTGGCTGAGTGCACGTACTAGTGTGTTGGGTTAATGCTTGGGGCCGTGAGGTGTCAGGGGCCCAGGGCGCGGTGACGACGGCGCGCCGGCGGCGCAGGCGGACGCCAGCACGCCGAGCGGCTGGGGCGCGCTGCTGGCGCGGCGTTACCGGCTCATCATGCTGCTGGCGGCTGCGCTGCCGCTGTGGCAGCAGCTGTCCGGCATCAACACGGTTGTGTTCTACAGCTCTGAGGCGCGCGGGGCTGTCCGCTGCCATGAGCCGGTCGGGGTGTCCACTAAGTGCAGCACTGTTTTCACGTCCCTCATATTTCCCACAGCGGTGCAGCACCACTTGGATTTGCGCGTCGGTGCGCTGGCCGTCGCATGCTGTGTTCTCTATGACGCATGATGCGAGGACCCTCCACAACAAAGCCTATCTGTCGCGCTGCCAGTACACTGCGAGCTTGCCGGCGCTGAGGCTGGACGCGCGCGCGGCGCCCAGGTATTTTCCAGGGCGGGCCTGTCCTCGCCGGTGGTGGGCAGCATCGTGGTGGGCTGCGTCAACATCGCCGGCACGCTGCTCGCGGCCGCGCTCATCGACCGCGCCGGCCGCCGCACGCTGCTGCTGACCAGCCACGTCGCCATGGCCGTCTGCCTGGCCGCGCTGGCGGGCGCCAACCTGCTGCCAGGCGCGCCGCCCAGACCCTGCCCTGACCCTGCTCCGGCCATAGAACCCTGGCCGTGCTGGCGGGCGCAAACCTGCTGCCGGGCGCGCCGCCCGGGCCCTGCCCCGAGCTTACTCCAGCCGTGGACCCTGGCCGCCGCACCCTGCTGCTGACCAGCCACGGGCGAGAAGCAGCAGGTTAGTAGCAGCCAGGCGTGCCGTCCAGGCTTATTTGAACCACACTATTGTCGTGGCAGATGTTTCGGGGCTGGGCCGTGCTGCTACGGACCATCCGCGCTGCCACGGCGGTGCGGCTGGCCGCGCCTGCGCTCTGGCACATGGCCTCGCAGATGCATTGTCTGCGGAGCGGGCGCGAGTCCATGACCAGGCTGTGGCGCCGCGCAGTCTCGAAGGAGCTGGCGGGCGGGCTGTCGTTCGGCGCGGTGCTGCTGTACGTGCTCTCCTACGCGCTGGGCTCCGGCCCGGTGCCCTGGGTGTACCTTCCAGAGGTGCGCCGGGGTCGCACACCCACTGTTACTGTAATGCAAGGGTGCAAGCATGCAGGGCGTGCCTCCTTGTGCAGTGTGGCGCGTTCAGGGTGCGTGCTAGTATCGTTTGAACAGGCATTGCTTGCGTCACTCTCCAGATATGCGCTGGTCGCATGCAGACTACGCGGCACATGCATCACGTAGGGCTCGCCAGGGCAGGCACGCCGGCTGGGCCCAGCGGGCGCGGGCCGCCGCCGCAGGTGCTGCCGGACGCGATCAAGGGCCCGGCGGCCGCCGCGTGCACCGCGCTGAGCTGGGCCGGCAACCTGGCCGTGGGGCTCAGCTTCCCCGGCATGCTGGCGGCGCTGGGCCTGTCCGGCGCGTACGCCGTGTACGTCTGCCTGAACGTCGCGGCCGCGGTCTTCGTCGCGCGCCTGGTCGTGGAGACCAGCCGGCGCTCGCTGGCGGGCATCCAGGCGATGCTGCTGCTGCCTGAAGGCGACGCGGACTAGCCCGGGGGCCGGCGCCGGCGTGCCCCCCCCGGCCGTCCAGCTGGCGGCGCCAGGCAAGCTTGTAGCTTTGTATAGGTGAATGGCTCGCGCATAGTAGTTAGGTACGGGCCGACCTCTCGCCTGGCCCCCGGCGCAGCTGGCAAGCACAGTCTGACGGTCTCACCGTGTTGCTGTGGTCTGAGCATGCTGGAGACCTGGGGAGCGAGGCAGTTCGGGCGCGCGAGTAGTGACGTACATTGCTGCTGCCGTCGTACTCGGCCGCTGCACATGGCAGACGGGATGCAGCATACCCACGCCCACACCGCGTGACACACACCCGCACACCCAGTAGATGCTTTGCGGGCGCGGTCTTCCCATAGGCCTGAGTCCTGTAACGCATGTAACGCACATTGGTTCCTGACAACATGATCGGAGTCCCAGTCTTTTGGCTCCATGCCACGCCTATACACCCCACCAAGAACCAGGTTGCAACGCAGAGCCTGCCGCCCTCCTAGCCATGCCTCGCATGCGCGAGCTGCGCCAGAGCCTCGCCCTAAACGAGGTTCCAGACGGCCCTGGTCAACGCGACTCGCCGCATGGGCGCCGCCGGAGCAACGCGGACTCCCGGCACATGCGCTCAGTCATCATCAGCCTTCACCATGACCGTCCGCCGCTGGAAGAGCGCCAGCGCCTCGTCGACCTCCGCCAGGCGCGCGTGCAGCTCGGCCTGGTGGCGCCGCACGCTGGGGCGCTCCACCACGAAGGGCAGGGCCTGCACCGCGAGCAGCTCCCCTACGGCTCGGCCACAGGGTAGCGCGCTGCGCTGGTCATGGCCATGTGAGTTGGTATCATACCTGCGCATGCATGGTGGGGTCCTCATGGGTGCACTGCAGCTTTCAGATGGCTGACAAGGGACCAGGCTCACAGCGACGACCTGTCATTTTGTGCTGACGCAGGCAGAGGCGGTGAAATGGCAGGCGGGGCGCATGATGCCCGGGCGCGCATCATCGGCTGCCTCGTAAAATGTAAGCGACAGGGTACACAGGCGGGCGGTCTGACAGCCGGTTGAGGCCGAATGGTATGTGTACAGATGAAGTTTGCTTCCGCCCGTCATGTCAGGCCGCGCAAGGGCAAAGCTCGGGTCCTGTGCCGCACCTGGACATGGCTAGGTTTACACTAGGGTTAGGGTCAGGGTCAGGCGCGCCTGAATCTGCGCCTCCAGGTCGGCGCGCGCACGGCCGAGCGCGTCCAGCATCTCCAGCCGCTCTGCCTCCGGCAGCGCGCGCATGCCCGCCGGCACACGCGCCGCCTCCCTCTCCGCCTGCACGCGGCGTGCGCGGTGGTCCGCGAACCCCGCGGCAGCCCAGCCAGTCTCTGGTGGCGATCCCTCAGTCTTTGGGGCACCAAGCAGTGCTGCGCCAGCGCGGCCGCAGCCCCCCGATGCGCAGGCGTGCCTCAGACAGGCCATGCAAGCGGTGACTCTCGCTGCTTGCCCGGCTACACCACAGACCATGCCCTGTCCCTGCCCGTTGCCCCGCGCGCGCCTGCTCCGCAGCGCGCTGCTGCGCCAGCTGCAGCTTTATGTCGAGCAGGTACGCCGGCACGCGGCCATACTCGGGCTTGTTCGTCCATGCGATCGCGCCGCCGTCCCCGGGGCCGCAGGTGGAGGAGCTGTTATCTTCTTGCCTGCAGCCGGCGTCGCCGGCAGCCTCCGCTGCAGCGTCGCCCAGCGTGCTGCCAGGGCGCCTGCGCAGGATGCAGCGGGCAGCGTGGGCGCTGTTGCTTGGTGCCCCAGTGCCGATGCTTTGTCCGGCAAGACACGCTTACATAAAAAGACATTTGAGCATGTATGCTCGCACGCCACACGCAGGATCTTGACTCCCGCAAAGAGCGGCGGCTGAGTTGACACAGCAGCAGCGCAATGCGGAGCCGCACCGGGGGCAGTAGGCGGGGCTCGCATAGCCGCTGCTGCGCACGCCGTCGAGCGCGGACGACGCGCGCGCGCCCGCAGCGTCCGCGGCAGCCTCGCTTGCACGGCGCTGGCGGTTGGCAGCGCTCTGTCGCCGCACTGCGGCGGCGTTGGCGCGCGCATGGTCCACCGGGGTCTCGCCGCGCCTAGGGTTTCAACGCCCCCATATATCATCGCTTTCTGGACAGCGCTTGGGACGGCCGCTATACTGAGATGCGCATGTGGTTTGCCGGGGTCTCGTCGCGCATTGACTGACTGCAAGCCCCGAGGCGGTTGAGGCTCTGGAGCTTGCTCGTTTGTGTCAGGCTGTTAACACTTCGCACGACAGACCTCGTCACTATGCAGAGAATGGCCTTGAGGGGTGCGGCGCTGGCTGCAGGCCTGGCAAGCTGCTTGCATACAGGGCGCGCCTGAGCTGCAAGTCCCTGATGCCGCGCACGGGGTCCAGGCAGGCCTTGAGCTGCGAGCTGTCGTGGTGCATCGCAAGCCGCGCGCGCGGGCGCCTGTGCTGCCAGCACGGCCAGTCCTCTGCGAGCGCACGCGCGTCATCACCTTGGCAGCGTCCCGTCACAGCCATACGCAAAGCGGGCATCAAGAAGGCATTCCGCGCACCCGCTGTGCTGGTCCATGCGCTGGCGCCTTCTCTGTTCTCTGTACCGAACCGGGCTGCCATCTGCTCGAGCTGAGGCCAGCGGGCCTGACCAGGCATGCGTGCCTGGTCAGGCCCGGTCAAGCGCGCGTCCCATCCTGCCCTTGGACGGCTGCGGGCTCGCAGTGGTTGCTCACTACGTAGCAGCAGCAGCAAGGTCAGCGCGTGGCACTACACCATACCAGTACCAAGCAGGGCACCAATGCTTGCATCTTGCGATATACTTGACATCAAGACGGACCTTGCTGCACGCGGAGACAACGCGCTTGGAGGCACTTGCTTGCAGTGCCAGGTTGGTGAAGCAGCAGGCGCGCTGGTCCGCGCGCACGTCTTGGGAGGCGCAGCCTGTTCTGCTGCGTGCGCACACTCTGGCTTGTGTGGACACTTGAAAGCTGGGCGAAAGTGCTGGTGACTGCCGAGGGATGCGCAAGCGTTTGTGTATTCCAGCCTCAACCAGCTCGGAGGTTAGGCGCAAAGTCCCCAGATAGCTGCAGGGTCTGATGACCACCAGTACGCCTGGCAATGCGCGCATCAGACCTGCATCAGGCAGGCTGCCCCACGATGGAGTCTGAGTGCAGAGCGCGCTTGGAGGCCCTCAGGCGCGGCGGCGCAGATTGCTCGGAGTGCGCATGCTGGGCCATCAAGCAGCTGTCCTCTGTGCCCCAGCCCCAGCCCACAGTGCCAGACGGCGGCCACCCGGCAGGAGCAAGCGCGGAAGTGCATGTCCTGCGTGCGCAGGTCGCACACGCCCTGTCCAATGCGGGCACCGCTGCCGTGCTCGAGGTGCTCGTCACCGCAGCCCTCCAGAGCGTCGCCCAGGCGGCCCCTTTACCAACACTGCAGCCACAGCAAGCAGCGCCAGCATGCAGCGCACCCCCGCTGTTCCACACTGTCACACAGCAAGTGCTGGGGCTCACCGAGGAGCCGGACGCGGCCCCGCCGCTGTACGCGCTCGCGCACCTGGGCACGCTGTGGCCGCGCGAGGTGGCGGGCGCGCTGGTGCAGGCCGTCGCGTGCGCGGGCGCGCGCCTGCCCGACGCGGCCGGTGCGGTGCCTGCACGGCCAAGGGGCCCCCCCAGCAGGCGCTACCTTGGGGCCAGCGGGCGCTACTTGCAGCAGCGCTTCAAGTGGGGTGGGGAGGCCGCGCCGACGCCGCTGTGCGCGTGCGGCAGCTGCGGCCGCGCCGGCGCTGGGCGCCGTCGCGGCGGCGCACCCGTCGGAGGCGGCCGCGCTGACAGAGGCGCTCGTCGGCGCGCGCCTGGCGCACGCGCGCGGCGCCGGCGGCCTCGCCGGCGACCCGACGCTGTGCGCGCTGCTGGCGCTCGCACAGCGCTCGGAGGACTTTGCGCAGGCGCGCCCGCGCCGCGCCTGCTGCCGCGACTGTCGGGCTCCAGCGTCGTGGCGCTGACGCACAGCCTGGTGCCCTGATTCCTGGTTTGCACCAAGATTGGCGCTCTTCCCGCGCACTGACAGGTTTATAGGTGTGACTGACGGCATGCATGGAGGTTTCTACCAGTGCGTCGCTGCCCAGCGTGCGCAGCGCAACTCGGCCGCCGTCGCCTGTTTGAAGCCGCCCACCTCCGTCTGCGCGCAGGCGGCCGCGGCGGCCGCCTGCCGCTGCCTGGCACCCGGGCGCGTCGCGGCCGCGCTGGCGCACGCCGCCGCTGCCGCCGCGCCGCCAGGTGCCCCGCACGGCCCGCCAGAGCACGGGCCGCCCGCGCCGGGCCCACTGCCGGCGTGGGCGGACGGCCCGGCGGCCAGGCCCACGGGCGGCGCACCGGTGGCCGCCTGGCTGCGCGCGGCGCTGGCGGCGCGGCTGGGCGGGCCGGCGGCTGAGGCGGCGCTCGCCCTGGCTGAGCTTGCGGCGGCGCCCGCGGGTGCGTGGCCCTGCCCTAGCAGGGTCAGGATTAGGGTTCAGATCTTGCAGGGTCGCTGCTGGCCTGCTCCCAAGCGCGGTCAGGAGGCGGGAGCTGCCGCAGTGGGCGCTGGGCTGGCTAAGCCTGGGCCACTGCCTGTTACAATTACGGGGCCCGCTTCTGGGCCATGTCGCCCGGACGCACGACGCGCGGACAGCGCTTATAATTGTGGTAAGCATGAGTTATGCCACGGGTGACGGACAGAGCATAAAGCTCGGATGGGTGGACTCGCCTGTCAGATGGGGCTCCTGCTCCGCTCCATCGGCACAGTGGCAGGCCACAGGCCGCCGGCTGCGCCAGGCTTTCTTGCCTGAGGCGACCGCGGCGAGGGCCCTCGGATCGTGTGTGCCGCGCCGCTGCACGCGCACGGCATGGCTGCAGCCCCGCGCGCGCGCGCAGGCGTGCCCGGCGACTGGGCGTCGGCCGCCGCCGCGCTGCTGTCCTGGCTGGCGGACCACGCGGCGGCCGCGGCGCTGCCGGCGCACCTGAGCGGCCTGCCGGGCGCGTGCTGGGCGGCCGCGCCCGGCGCAGCAGGGCGAGGCAGCACGGGCGAGCCCACGGCCGGCGCGGATACGCCGCCCAAGTCGGCGGCGGATGGAGGGCGGGCGGGTGGAGGTCCGGCGCCGGCTTGCGGCCGCGGGGCCGGCGGCCACGCTCAGGCGGCCGCGCGCTTTCTGTCCGGCCTGGCGGCGGGCGGCCTGCCGCGCCTGTGGGAGCTGGCCGCAGCGCACGCGGCGGACAGGGACGACCCGGCTGCCGCTGGGACTGACCCGGGGCGCGCTGCGGTGGCCGAGGCGGGCGCCAGCGCGGCCGCCGAGCTGGCGGGCCTGGTGGGGCTGTGCGGGCCGCCGGGCGCGGGCGCGGCGTCGCTGGAGAGCCTGTTCAGGCTCGCGTGCGCGCCCGGGCGCGCGCAGGGCGCGCGCGCGCGCGCGGCCGCGCTGCTGCGGCGGCAGGGCGCCGTGCTGACCGCGGGCGCGCCCCGCCTCGGCCGCCCGCGATACCCTACCCTCTCGCGCCTTCCTTCAGCGCCAGCCTGGCGCGTTCTTGCTGGCAGATGTGTTGCTCGCCCCGGGCGCCGCGCGTCTTCACGTCAGGCAAAGCGGTCAAGGGCCGTTTGTGACCGAATCAATGTGGCAGCCCAGGAGCGTAATGGCAGGGTTGCAGGCCGCACGAAGGAAGGCCATGACCCGTGTCCGCGGGGCAGGCGGCCGGGCAGCGGAGGTGGGCGCCTGGGTGGACCGCTGGGTGGCCGCCGCGCAGGCCCGCACCCCGGTCGCGCGCGCGCTCGCGGCGATGGCCGCGCTGCAGGGCGCGCGGCCCGGCGCGGGCAGGGCCGGGTTCTGCGCCGAGCTGCGCCGCGCGCTGCAGCGCCGCTGGGTTGACCTTTGCGGGTGCGGTGCCCGCACTCTGGGCACGGTGGTTTTTAAGGGTTTGCCTTCATGCATGGCGCACCATCGGGTTGTCGCGGACACAATGGTCAATGCGCGAAGGGCGAGCGTCCGGCTGCTTGCCTTGGTGCGCAGCGCAGCGCCGGGGCTCACTGGCTGGACCCCGCACGGTATCCCCGTGAGCCTGAGCGCCCCGGCCAGGCTCCTGCGCGAGGGCCAGCCCGCCGCAGCCGCCCGCGCCGCCCTGGACCTGCTGGAGCGCACGCTGCCGGAGCGCGGCGACGCCCGCGCGGCCGCCTCGGGCTGCACGCCCGCGGCGCCGGGAGCGGACCGCCCGCCGCTGGGCGCCCCCGACGCCGTGGCGTGCGTGCGCGCGCTGCTCGGCGCCGCGCTGGCCGCGCTCAGCCGCGCGGCCGCGCAGGACTATGTCGGGAAGGCAGGCTGTGAGCCAGCGCCAGGGCCAGGGGTCGCGGACTGGGCCATGGGCGGGCGCGGCGCCCGCCTCCGCTGCCGCGCGGCGGGCCTCGTGGGCCGCCTGGCCGCGCAGAGCCCGGCCGCGTTCGCGGAGGCGCGCGCCCCGCAAACTCAGATGCCTGGTTCTGTGTGTGGCACCTGACCCTACCCCAACCCTACAAGTGCTGCACCTCGCAGCCTGCGTGACATGGCCGCCCGGGGCGCGGCAGGCGGCCGAGCTGCTGCTCGGCGCCGGGATGCTTCTCACGGCATGCCGCAGTAGCGCAGGCCTGACGCCGCGCGCGCGCCTCGCGGCGCCTGCGCTGCAGGTCCGAGCGCCTCGCCTGTGTCCTGCCCTGCTGGGAAGGCGCCTGCATGCGCCCTGCTGGGAAGGCGCCTGCATGGGCAGCTTGGCAGGTCGGCCCGACAGCGCTGTGCGCGGCATGTGCCCGTCCTGCTCTCCCGGCCGCCGTGTGCACTCACTGGCTGCTGCCACCCTGGGCCCCCTCCGCTATCTTATGCGCTGCCGCCTGCACCAAGAGCGGGCACGCAGCGGCCGCCATTGATGAGGGCCATTGTGCAGGGCCTAAACCCTGCAGAGAGCGCGCGCTGGGCGCCGGCAGCGGCGACTGTGGCCGCAGCAGTCCGCTGACGCCGGGAAAGCTGGTGCGCCTGGGACGGGGTGGGCGGGCGGTCAGCGGGTGCCCCTCCTGCCCCCACGCAGCAGCCTTACAGACCACGATGGCCAGCTGGGGCCGGGCGGTTCACCGCCGCCCGCTGCTCCGTGCAGGCGCTGGCGCCTGCGGCCACGGTGGACGCGGCGGGAAACCTGGTGCCGGCCATGCTGGTGCGGCTGGAGCGGGGCGGGCGGGGGCCGGGCGGGGGCGCCGCCCTGCTGGCGGCCGCCGCGGCGCTGCACTGGGGAGGCGGGGACGCCGCCCAGTCGCCGCATGCAGGCAGGCGCGCGTCCTCAGTGCGAGGTCATGGAAAGGGCCCTGCCAGGTCATTGGTCTGCCCCGGCCGTGGAGGCCGATGCTTCCAGGCGCGTGTGACCTGGAAGGGTTGCCGGGCGCTTGCAAATGCGCACGCAGCCGGTGCCGCCCCGCTTACAGCCTCGCCAGCGCTCCCTCAAAGAGGCCCGGCGCCTGGCGCTCGGCTGGCGTTTGAGGCAGGTTTGGCACATCGCTGTGTTCCAGATAGCGGATGCTGGACCTCCCTGCTGTAGCACGCTTGCGCTTCCGAGTGGCCTCCATGTCGCGCCGAGTGCCTGTGGCGGGGCAGACAGAGTCAGGCACCTTCCCCGCCCGGCGGGCTGCCGACGCGCCGCGGGCTGCCGACGCGCTGACGCGCCGCCCCACCCTGACCCCGCAGGGACGGCGCGGGCGCGCTGCCGCGCGTGCTTAGCGAGGACGCGGCGCTGGCGGCGGGCGCGCTGACGCCTGCGGGCGCGGCCGCGGCGGAGCTGGAGCTGGCTAGCTTGCTGGCCGCGCAGCTGGCGCCGCCGGCTGGGCCGCGCCCGGCGGGCGGCGCCGGCGCGGGCGGCGCTGCAGAGCGGGGCACCGCCGGCGGCGCCGCGGCGTGCGCGGTGGAGCTCTCGCATCGCCTGCAGGTGCGACGGCCGCGCCGGCGCGCGCGCGCCCGCCAGCCGCCGATGCCTCCCTGGCGGCTGGCGTGCCGAGAGCGCGCCTTTCCTGCGGCCCGCACGCACGATCGGCGGCCCACGCAGCGCGCCGGCACACTACCGCGGTCCTTTCCGCGCGGCCTGGACGAAGCGGTGGCGCTGCGCAGGCGCACATCGACGCCGCGCTGGGGCAGCCGCCGCCGTGGGCCGCGTACGCGGAGGCGCACCCGCGCGCGCCGCACGTGCCCTGGCAGCTGGCCGCGGCGGAGCTCTGGCGTGGCTCGACGTTCGTGGCCGAGGCGCTCGCGCTGGCGCTGGCCGCCGGCGGCGCCGCCGCCGCGCGCGCCTGCGCGCCGCTGCTGGTCGCGGGCGTGGCGGACGCGCTGGCGCGCGCGGCGGCGCCCGCGCCCGCGCGGCTCGCCGGCCAGGGTGACCGCCCCCGCGGCCCGGGCTCGGCCCTGTGGCCGGCGCCGCGCGCCTCCTATTGAAAAGGCTTGCGCTGCCGGGCCCGCACAGAGCACGACAGATTGTGTGTGCACTCATACTGCTGGCAGAAGCCTTCCATTTGTTTGCGGCGTGGGGTGAGAAGCGTGCATGCGCGTTAGTGCTGGCATGCCTGCTGCTGCCGCGCCAGGCATGTGCTGCGTTTCCCTGCGCTCGCTGGAACAAAGTCCCCGCCGGCGGGGCCGCGCGCCTGCGCTCACGCCGCCGTGCTGCCCCGCCGGCAGACAGCGCGGCCGACGCGGCGCTCGTGCTGCGGCTGCTGGCGCCCACGCGCTGGCTGCCCGCGCCGCTGCTGGCGGCCGCGGAGCTGCTGCCGGCGCTGCGGCGCGCGGACGTCGCGCAGGCGCGGCCCCGCACCCCATGCCTGCAGCCCGGCTGCGGGCGTCTGGGGAGAGCCCTGGCGGCGCGCGGCATGCCTGCCGCGCTCGTGAACAGGCCGCCATACCACCCCTGCGGCGGTAACGCGAGCCAACCTGCGGGTGTTCTGGTGGTGGTCCTGATGTATGTTAATGGTGATGGTTTGCCAGGAGCCAGCCCTCACAAGCAAGGCTGTGCCCCGACCTGCAGCACTCAGCCTGTGATACTTGTCTGTACTGTACTCCAAAGGGTTTCAGCAGCTGCATTCCCAGCCCCCCTGCACCTGGCCTTGCAGGATGGGACGTACACGGGGCATTGCTTCCGTAGGTGCTGGCGGCCGTCTGGCGCGCGCTGGGGGCGGGCCTGGCGTGCGAGCCGATCAGCGTGCCGGGCGCGGGACTGGCGGGGCTGGGCGCCGCGCCGGGCGCGGCGCCGGCGGGGCCTGCGGGCGCGCGCGCGGTCAAGCGCGAGCCGCCGGACGACGGGGACGGGGACGGGCGCGGCGTGGCGGGGCGCGCGGGCGCGCTCAAGCGGCTGCGCCACATGTTTGACGCGCGCGACGGCGAGGACCCCAACCTGCTGGGCCCGGCGGCCGGCGGCCCGGCAACAGCGGCGGGCGCGCAATCCGGCGCGGCGCCCGGCGCGGGGGCAGACCCTGTCGCGTGGCCGCGCGGCGGCGAGGCGCCGCGCTCGGCGGCGGCGCCTGACGGCGCGCCAGCCGCGGGCGACGCATGCAGCGCTGCAATGCAGAGGGCTGGGTTCAGCCCGGAAGCTCCGGCTGCGCTGCGCGCGCTGCTGCTGCCCATGCTGCACCGGCACGTCGACGTGCTGGGGCCATGCTATGCACGCTTTGTTCGCCTCCTGGGCGCGGCCGGGAGTGCTGCATGATGTTCATCCATCCGTGCCGGACAGGCATTCCGTTGCTCCTGTGAACCGGATTGCCCTTGAACATGTAGCTGTGGAATGTGTAGAGGCCAGGACAAGATACCATGCGCATGCAGGCCTCAGCCCTGTCCAGCCTCAGCTTGCTTTGTACATTCAGGACGTGCTGTATCTGTTTTTGATAAGAGGCTGTGCTCATGACGTGCTAGTTATGCATGGGTTTGGCACTTATTGCTTGCATTGGTGATTGGATTCGGAGGTAGCCTGATGGCGGTAGCCTGATGGCGGACTTTCAAGCAGCTCTGGTGGCGTGTACTGCCCGGCATCATGAAAGACGAGCTCGCACTGCGCGCATGTGTGACACAGTCTTGTTCACTCACTGCTGGGCTCGGTGTGACCTCAGTAACCTTCAGGACTGGGCAACAGCCGACAGCGCAGGAGCAGTCACGTGTCGCCTCCTGTCCGGCCACCCCAAGTCATACGGCTGCAATAGGCCCCCCAATGGTGGCAGCGCCCAGGAAGGCCCGGGCGGTCCCGTTGCGGGCTCCAGCACGCCCCCCATCACACACAGAAGAGCGTGCGCTAGCAGCGCCCGGAAGCAGCGCCGCCAAACAAAGGACGGGGGCGGTTATGTGGGGGCACGCCCCCCCCTCGACCCGACCAGACCCCCCACCGAGCGGCCCGCCAGGCGGGCGCAGTGCAGCCTGGCAGGGCGCCGCTGGCTGACAGGAAAATCGAATCGCGGGGCGGCTCTGCGCGGAGCGCGAGCGGCCGGCGGCGCCGCCGGTGCTCGGGGGCGTCGCGGCAGCCCAGCGGCGGGCGCCGCGGCGCGCCAGCCGCTGGCGCGCGCGGCGGCGCGAGCGCCCGCACCTAATGAAATGCTAAACGGGCGTCTGCCGAGCGCGGCTCGGCTGCGGCGCGGCGGCTGGCCCGCCCGCAGCTGGCCGTCAAAACCCCGGCGAGCGCCAGGGACCTGCTGTGTCTCTGCGGCCAGCGCCGCCGCAGCAGCCGGTGTGCCCGCGCGGACGGCCCCGCGCGCGCGCCAGATCAGGAGCGCAGCAGCTGACACGCCCAATAAACCTCGTGATCTGCGGGGGGCGCGGCTGTGCCGGGCGCTGGCGGAGCGACAGACGCACGCGCTCGCGCGCGCTCGCGCGCGCCCGCCCCACACCCTGACCCTTCGTTCTGGCGCAGCCCACGCCCCCCACGCGGCCCAGGCGACGGGATCCTATGTCATCCTTCTCTAACACATCCACTCCCAGCACGGCCCTCTCAAGCAAACCACAAAACAGACGGGCAGAAGCCGAGAAATCAAACGAAAGCACCTGCCTGCGGCCCCTGCCGAGCGCCCCGCTCATGCCCCCCGCCGCTCAATGCTCACCCCAAGCCCAGGCAGCCGCCCCAGGGGCCCCGCCCCTCGCGTCTCCTCCAAGCATCGATGCGCTCGACACTCACATCGTCGCCCCACGCCTAGGCACACAGGGCGGACCGCAGCAGAGCTTAGCTAGGCCGTGACCTCTGAATCCCTATCCCCGTTGGGCCCCCTGCGAGCGCCCCCCATGGCGCCCCGCGCGCGCGCCGCCCGCGCGGGGAACCCTACCCTATGCCACTCAGGCCTCGTCCAGCGCGGCCACGCCCGGCAGCACCTTGCCCTCCAGCAGCTCCAGGCTGGCGCCGCCGCCGGTGGAGATGTGGCTCATCTTCTCCGCCAGGCCCGCCTTCTCCACCGCCGCCACCGAGTCGCCGCCGCCGATGATCGTGATCGTGCCCTGCGCCGCCGCCGTGCGCGCCGCTTGTCAATAAATTCAAGTGAGGTTTTAACTGGTTTGTACAATATACATTATTCTGGTGTCAGCGCCGAAGCCTCCGGCTGCCGCATGGGGCCCCGTCGCAGCGCAGACCGCAGAGGCTGGCAGCCACCCGCGCCGCGATATTCCTGTCCCATGCATCAGGTCCCCCGCGGGCTGTCGTGCCGGCCGGCGCGAGCGCCAACCGCCGCCCGCGCGCCAGGGGGAGTCGCGCGTGCCAATGAAGGTCGCTGCATCTATCCAGGCGGCCTGGCGCCTCGCCGACAACCAACGGTTGCGGACGCAGGCCACGGCGGGGGGAAAGCGCTCGCGCGTCATGCCCCAGGCGCCCCAGGCGCCACAGCAGACCGAGGCGCACTACCACGAGATGAGGGGACAGGGGGCTCAGGGGGGCTCGGCGCGCCTTCGGCGTCAGCTCGGCCAGCGTGTCGGCGACGCCGTACGTGCCCTTGGCGAACGCGTCGAACTCGAACACGCCCATGGGCCCGTTCCAGATGACCGTCTTTGCGTCCGCGAGCGCGCCCTGGAACGTCTTCAGCGAGTCGGGGCCGATGTCGAGGCCCATCCAGCCGTCGGGGATGGATTCTATGGACACAGTCTTCGTGTCCGCGTCCGGCGCAAACTTGTCCGCGATGATGACATCCGTCGGCAGGATGAACTCCACGCCCTGCCGCGCGGGGTGGGTAGGGTAATTTCAGGGTACGTGTCAGGTTTCTCATTACGCCCCTGGCTCAGGGGAGTACGGCGTCCTGCCCGCACGCATGCATGCCGGGCGCTGCCGCGCGCTATGCGCCGACCAGCTTGACGGGGCTGTCGGCGCGGGACACCTCGGCCGGCTGTCGACCTGGCCGCGTTGCTGCAACCGCACCCACAGCAGCCTCCCGCGCCTGCAGCGCCTCCGCAGCGTGCAGCGCTGGGCCCAGCACTCACTTGCACGGCCTAGTGCGATCAGCAGGAATGGTGCGGCGCCCGCCTGGTCCTGGGCGACGCCCGCGAGCTCCCATCAGCAAGGGTGAGGGTGAGGACAGAGCAGGGTTAGGGTAGGGTGCGGCGCCCACCTTGCTCTTAGCAATGCCCTCCAGCTCCTTGGCCAGCTCCAGCTTGTCCTCCTCCACCAGCGAGGAGCCCACGGCCAGGCCGCGCGCCTTGTAGAACGTGAAGATCATGCCGCCGCTGGCGCGCGCGCAGCATGACAGGGTTAGGGTTAGGGTTGGCATGGCGGCTGGGTGGTGAAGTTCGAGCCTTCCCTAAGCCTTTCAAGCCTTTCCTGGCTGGCAGCAGGCGGCCGAGGTGAGCATGCAACCGTGCGGCGTGGCGGCACGCGCGCGCAGCGGCCCGCCCATGCACGGACCGGCCGGGGCATGGCAGGCACGACAGCGCGGCTCATGCGCGCCGGCCGGCGTCCGTCAGCGGGCCTTGCAGCGCCGCAGCGCTCCGCCGGCCCGCACCCGAGGATGATCTTGTCGACCTTGCTGATGAGCGACTCGATGACGCCGATCTTGGACGACACCTTGGAGCCGCCCACGATGGCCACGAAGGGCCGCTTGGGGTTGGCGACCGCGCCGTCCAGGTAGTCCAGCTCCTTCTGCAGCAGGAAGCCCGCCACGCTGGGCTTCAGGAACTTGGTCACGCCTGCGAGAGGGGGTAGGTTTAGTGTATGGACTAGGGTACGGCCACGCCGCGCGCAGCGCCACGCCTGGCAGGCGACACCGCATGGCCAGGGGTGCCGGGGCGCGCGGCCGGGGTGCGCTGGCGCGAGCTCTGCTGAGCAGCGCCGCCCGCGCCCGCGCCAGCGCGCACTGCTCGGTGGCACCGCGCCCCTGCCGCGAGGCGCCAGAGCGCCGGCGAGGCATCGCCTGCTGCGGCGGGCCGCGCGGCGCGGCCGGGGGCGGCGGCCGCGCCGGGCGGCGCACCCTCGGTGGACGCGTGCGCGCGGTGCGCGGTGCCGAACGCGTCGTTGACGTAGATGTCGGCGCTCTTGGCCAGCTTCTCCGCGTAGCCGGGGTCGTTCTTGGTCTCCTCCTTGTAGAAGCGCACGTTCTCGAGCACCAGCAGCTGCGCGGCGCCCCGCGGCGCGCGTCAGCGCGCGCGGCCTTCCACCTGAGCCACGTTCGCAGCCTCCAAGGCTCGTCCACAGCGTCTGAGGCTCGTCCACCGCATCTGACACCTGTCACAGCAGCTGCCTTGCGAGTCGTGTCACGGGGTCGCCCTCCGGCATCGACGAGCCCGCTCTGCCAAGCCCTCGCACGCATCGCCCGCCACCGCCAGCAATGTGCAAAACGCGCACAGGTTGGCAGAGGCCTGAAGACCGACTGCTGAGGCAGGAGACCAAGGACCCTGCATGCCCTCGGCCAGAAGGTGCCGCTGCCTGCTTGGGAGGTGTTGTGCCCAACATGTGGAAAAACTGCTGGTAGCGACGGGGACCAGAGAGGCACGCGCATGACCAAGAAGAGCTACATGCTACTGCGCAGATCCGAGTGGACTCTTTGAGTGCAGCAGTGCGCGACAAGCCCGCAGCATCCCCCTCCCAAAGGCGCTCACCTCGCCGTTCTGCAGGTCCTTCACGGCGGACTCCACCTCCGGGCCGATCGAGTCGTCAGTCTTCTTCACCTGCGCCCTCACACAGACGCTCACTGATTTGCTCACCCCATGCCTCGCAGCTTTGACCAATCTTGCAATAATTATGCAAACCCACACTTGGCCACAAAATCATTGTGTGAAGCGGGTGAAGTGGTCGCGCGCGTCCTTGTAGCTCTGCATCAAGCAAACAATAGTAGTGCCAGGAAACACTCGGCCAAAGAGCCATTATCGTGTGGAGCGGGTGGAGCGATCGCGTACGTTCTTGCTGAGCAGCTCGCTGAGGCGTGGCACGACCGGCGTCAGGCGGAACTTGTCCTCCGGCCCGTCCTTGGGCCGGCCCTGCGGCGCGCGCGGGCAGGCATCAGCGCCGCTGAGTTCGGTGCCTGCTCCGCTCCGGACCGGGGATAGCAGGGCCTGCTTACAGCGATGCAGCAGCGGCGTAGTGCTGTCAAGGAGCGGGCAGGCATGGGCGCCACTGTTGCCTGCTCAGCTCAGGACGCTGCAGCAGCGGTGCCGTGCTGTCCAGACAGACGCCTCAGTGACGAGCCGCGCGGGCGCACCAGGTGGCTGGTGAGCAGCACGCGCGCCCCGTTGTCAAGCAGGTACTTGAGCGTGGGGATGGCCGCGCGGATGCGCGTGTCGTCGGTGATGTTGAGGTCCTTGTCGAGCGGCACGTTCAGGTCCGCGCGCACCTGTGCACAGCGCACGTGGTCTCAGCAGTTGTGCAGGAGCCACGTTCGAGCCGGGAGCCGTGGCGGCCGTGGCGCTGATGCGGAGGCCAAGGTTGCGCATCGAGCACCTCTGCAGCCTTGCAGGAGAACTTGCAGCGTGCTATGATAGGGGGAGTGTCGTCATGTTCCAGCTGCACCTCAGGCTTGCCACAGCATACACATTGGAAGCGTAACTCTGCATGGTCATCAATACAGACATTGCGGCCGGCAGGGCTCGTGCAGGCCAAGAGCGCTGCATGCACAGCTCCCGAGGTGCAGGCACCTGCGTGTGCGTTTGTAGCGCCAATGCAGCCATATGTAGCAAACAGCACATCTGGCTGCAATGCGCACACGGGAATACGAGGGCAGCCCCGCCACGCATCGGGCCCCCTGCCGCGCCGGGTGGGTGCGCACCAGCACCACCTTGCCCTCCAGGTCGGCCTTGGAGAGGTCCCCCACCGACTTCTTAGCTGCCTCGGTCACCACAGCCCGGCGGCCCCTGGAGCAGGGGGCGGCGCGAGAGGTCTGCAGGCCGCGCTGGAGGGCGGCCAGGCCCGGGCCCCCCACGCGGGCCAGCTGCTGCCTGGCCATGCATGCCGGCCGGACAGCAGGCCGTGCCTGCTGGGCCCGCAGCTGGGCACGGGCAATGGGCCGAGCCTGCATGCTCATCATCTTGCTCGCCATGGTAGTCTGTAAACACGTTGCTGTGCTCCCGAAACGCGAGCCGTTTGTATAGACCCTGACTTTATCTCCTGGCCTTTTTCAGGGCTAGTTGGCTGACACGGTTTGTAACTCACTCATTCTGCTGTGCTGATGGTCAAGTCAGTTGGCAAGCCCAGGAGCAGCGTGTCAGGCTCTTGTCGTGCCCACTGCTGTCAGCCTGCCATACTGTCTGTGCAATCGCCTGCAGAATGGACACATGACGTGGTGGAAGCTTGCAATGCTCTTAAACTGTAACATGAGGGGGCACAGTAGGTGACATATCACAGCACTCAACTTTTGCAAGGTCCAAACCGCGAGTTCGCGCATGTGTTGCGGGCTGCATGCAGACAATATACGCTCGATGACACTTCAGAGTTCCAAGCTGGTGCAATGTTCATTGCTACCCAGAGGCTACGCTCACGCAGCTCTTACCTGATGAACACAGACAACTGTCTGCTGTACAGCTGCGTCAGGAGAGTTGCGTACAGCGCCACTGCGGAAACATAAGCCAAGTTGCAGAGTAAAATAAAGTTTACGACAACGGCACTGCACTGTAGCTAACGCGAGTCAGCATCGGGCATGTGCCAAATCCAAGCGCCTGCCTCAAGAATGGGTGCTGGTTGCAGCAGCCAGGGGCAACCCCGAGCCAAGCTGGAGCGCAAGCCGTACCAAGCTGCAGGTGGAGTGAGCGTCGCCAAGGGCAGGAAGGCAGGAGCAAGAAGGCAGCAGCCGGACAGCTGCTACGCCTCGTCCAGGCGCCAGTCCACGCTCCTCTCCAGCGGCGCTCGCGTCGCGCGGTACGCCTCGGCTGCGCCGGGCGCCGGCGTGCCGAGCAGGAAGAAGCCCAAGCACCTGCGGCACGGTCGACATGCTTGCAGGAGGGCAAAGTGATCCACACGTGCGCACAGGCTTGCCACGCAGCTGACCCGCCCAGCATACAGCAGCGACGGGGCCGCGCACTTGTCGTCGGCCGCCAACCCCAGGAAGGCCTTCATCTGCGGGCTGTCGCGCGCGTCCGGGTGCCAGCTGCTCCAGTAACCTGCGCGCGCATAACCAATAACCTCAGCCCTCCCGCCCCGCTCGGCCGCCTCACAACCCATACTGGTGATGCGGTCACTGAGGAGGCCCTGCTGTCTGCCACTGCCACCAACGTGCGAATCAGACCATGCATGTCGCCAGTCTGCATGCAGGGCTCGGCGGCCGCGCGGCTCGTTACCAGCCCGATGCGAGGCTGCTGTGCAGCAGACACAACTCCGCCTACGCATGCACCCAGGCGCACTCAAACAATGTGGTGAGGCACTGCCGGACACGCTCAGCACATGGCTCCGGCCACAAAGCACGTTTGTGATGAACAACATGGCGTGGTTTTGGGCAACGCGTTGAGCGTGCGCAACCCCTGTCCTTATCTCCGTGTCTGCCTCACGACGGGCACGACAGCACCCAGCGCACCGGCCGCGCCGCGCGCCGCGGCCGTCAGCCACAGGTTCTGCGTCGCGCAGGCAACCGCGCACATCTCCTCCCACTCCGGCATTTCCTTAGAGGCCGGCGGCGGCGGGCGGCGCCGCATGCAGAGCGCCAGCATGACCTGCCGCGCTTACGCTGACCTCGTCAGAGCAGCAGCCGGGCGCCGTGTTGCTCGAGCCAGTGCTGGACTGGGCTGGTTCGGGGCACTTCTTGCTCAGACTCATTTCTTGACTGCCACCCAACAACGGAACGCAGGATGCTCGAGCAGGCACGTGCGCACTGCTAAGTGACGCACCGTGCGCACCAGAGGGACTGCGCCACAAAGTCACTGCCCGGCACACACTTATCCTGGCCAGCTTCGCGCGTGAAAGCCGCACGCACTGGAGACGCAGCCTGTACGTCAGGAGGGGCGCTCGGGCCGCGCACCGGCACGCGCGGGTAGTCCCGGGTGCGCTTGCCGTTGATCTTGGCGCGCTTGGCCTCAAAGTCATATGTGGGCAGGACCTCCTCTAGCACCTGCACAGTGTCGGGGGGCTCGGGGCTGACGGTGAACCAGCGGCACACAGACACAAGGTAGCAAGCGGAGCACCCGCAGTGCAGCAAATGCGACTCCCTGTCGGGTGCCAGCATGCCGGCTGGCAGACATGCAGAGCACCGGTATGCACCCGCTTAAGACTGCGCAGTGCACGGGGGTGGCACCTTGAGGGTTAGGTCGATCATCTCCTCCTGGGCGCGGCGGCCGAGCACCACAAACTGCCAAGGCTCGGTCTTGCCTGCATTCGTGACGCCCAAAGTTTTAGCCACACACCATGCAAGCTTGCAAATTTTTTCACGCTTGCTCAGCGAGCAGGATAGGCGCCCTGAACAGCAAGGTCGCGTGCACGGCGTGCACCCAACTTGTTAGCGCTGGTCACAAGTTGCGAGCCCACGTACACACACAAGACAGGGCAAAGGCGCACCGTGTGTCGGAGCCCACCTCGCCGCCTCTAGCATGTCCTCCACTATCGCCCTGCAGGTTTTCAGGAGCACAGAAAGTAAGCGTGCAACACGTTGTTTGAGCACGCCTAACTGCACTTTTAAGACAGCCCGTTGCTAAAAACTCCTCCGCTTTGCGGGTGTGACAATTATGCGCGATTTGCTGCCGACAACAGCACAACCCCTGATCACTCACGTAATGGAGGGCACGCAGGGGCACACAATGGAGGGCACGCAGGGACACACACCTGTCGAGCGGCGCCCCTGTGAAGTCCCTGGGAAACACTGACCGCCGGTCGCGGATAACTCTCGCCAGCACTGCAGCGTCAGCGCTGGTGAAGCCCTTCCTCTGAGCTGAAGCACCAGGCGCAGCACAGGCAGCAACAGCCATCCTGCCTCCAGCGCCCTGCAAGGCAGGGCCGCCTAGGCTCAGAGCCTGACACCTTGCCTGAGGACATATACAAAAGTCTCTGCGGTTGCAGGAGCCCACATAGTGCTTCTTGCACACCACTAGCGGCAGGCATGCACTGCCAGACGTCTACTCCTTTGGCTACGCAAAACCATCAGCTCATGCGGCGGCAAACCATGCGCAGCACACTACAAAACTAGCATACCTTTGTTGCAGGTCGGGTGAACACGCGCCACGTCATCCAGAAGAGCAGCGGCGCCGCTGACGCGCCGTATACGCACAGGAGCAGCAGCAGCTTTCTGTCTGGTGGCAGCTGTGAGAGCCACGCCACTGCTTGGGCCAGCATGTCCCCTCTGTGTGCGGTCTAGGCTGTCACACGAACCAGTGAACAAACGAACAACCAATTAGCGAGCTATTCAATGATTGGCACGCTGTTGCCGCATGTTCAGCACGCTCTCTCGTGATGGAATTAACCAGACCCTGCTTCGCCTCGGCTTTAACTGATCGAGCGAAAGCCGCTTCTTCCGGGCCGAGGCGCAACCTGCAAGCGAGGCCCCCCCGGCGCTCGTAAGCGGTACCGGTCCCCCCGGCTTGGCAACCCCACTTGCAATCGAGGCGGCATGACATCTCAGATGTCACATATGTCGCACCGACTGACGAGCATCGGGACGCACGCACACGCCCTCTTCGTGTGTACAGCAGGCCTCTTACAAAGTCACAGGACAGTCACAATATATGCCCATGCTGTCAAACTCCTACTGTTTCTGATGAAACAAAACAACTGTGCGTGCAAGGTAGAGCGCTGGGTGGGCAACCTGCAAAACACATGCCCATACTCTCAGCTCCTAACGCATGTGAGCATAAATGTAGTGATATGCGTGCAAAGGAGAATGTTTAGTGGGCAACTCTGCAAGCGCCAGCTGTGCAACTACCCCAACACTTTGGGCACCACTGGCTGGCGCGGCCTTGCTGCGCGCAGTACCCCATCAGTGCACACACCCACCTGCACCCTGGTCGCTGGGGCGCCCACGCCCGCCTCTGAGGCATGACAGACGGCGTGCTGACACCAGCACGCGGCGCTGGTGCCAACGCGCCTGTCAGCAGCCGCGGCAGCAGCCTTGCGACCTCGCGTATCCCTGTCGACACTCCTATGATCATAAATCACTATTTGCTGTAACAGGGCAGGCATGGTGATGGTGTCAACTCTAGAAGATGAACTGCGAACAGAAACAACAGACTTCCTACTGGTCGGACATCACCCGAAGCACTGCATGCGGCTATCTTAAACTTCTCTGTACATGGGTGCAGGCAAGAGAGTGGCCAGCAAAGCACTTGAGGCAGCGCATGATGCAGGAGCAGGCACTGCGGACATGCAGTTGCACGGCGGCCAAGTGCCTCCACGCTTATGTGACTTAAGCATGCGGGCCTAGCAGCCTGCCAGGCAGGTCACCCCCGGTAGGGACGGCGGTGTTGTCGACGCCCTTCTGGTAGAGCAGCGCTGCAGCTGCGGCCGTGCCCTGCACCCTGCAGCGGGGCGATATAATTAATAGAAAGCCTGGAGTAGTCCTGGAGCATGTAGTATGCATGCATGCTTGACTGTCGAGTCAGAATGAGCTGAAAGCCATCGCCACGTTGCTCAGCACAGCGCAGCAATGCTCTGCCAGCACACGGCTGGGATGGTGAGGGTGCAAGCTGCATGTGGTGCATGGCCCCGCTCACCTCATGAGGTTTGCATGGTACCCTGTCTCCAAGCCGCCCGTCAGATAGCACGATAACCCAGTCCCTGTTCGGAAGACAGCCCTGTCCCAGGCAGCCGGGCGCTGCGCGGGCCTGCCTGCTCGTTCAGGCTGCAGAGCGCAATGACGCGGCCGCGCGCGTTCGCGTGCGCGAGCAGCTCCGCCGACAAGGGTTTGCACTCGTGCGACAGCCGCCACGCCGGGTAGCTGGTGGCTGCTGGGCCCCGCGCACGCCCGCGTCAGGCGAGCAGCACGCCTCGCGCAACGGGCAGGACCTTGAGCCGGTCTGGAGAGCTGTGCACTGAAGCTCTGCCGCAGGCGGAGCAGGGCGTGCGACCTCCGTCGACGTGGCATGCGGCGAAGCTCTGCTCGTCGCGCATGTCCAGCAGCAGGACGCGCCGCCGCGCCGCAGCCCCAGCGGCGTCCAACAGCAGGAGCTTCACGAGGCTGGCAACCTGCGCCCCACCACCGCAGCAGCGTCCTTACTCACTCACAGTCCTTCTCATGTCGCTCCTGCTGCCACGGCCGGTTCCAAGCTGCACGCGCGCCCCCACTGTGCAGCACGCCCAGTAGGCGCTTCCCACCGTAATAATACCGGAAGAGCTCCGGGCGCGGGAAGCGCGCGTCGACGAGCGCGGCCACCTCGGAGCACGAGTCCTGGCTGGCGCGGCTGTCCATGCGCGCGCGCGCGCGCGCCCGCCGCGCACGTGGCGCCGAGGCCCACAGGGCTTAACGTGCGCGGCCATGGGCCTGATGAAATCGGGCATTGCAGCCGCGCACACCGGAGATGAAGCAACAGCAGCTTGCAGCAAGCACGCAAGATCAAGAATCGTAACTCTCACCAGGGCTTGCAACCCCAGCTGCAGCTGCTCTCTTTGCCATCGGGATGAAGAGCATGCTCACTGCACCAGCCTATTGCTGCCTCGCGTCCCTGCAGCAATCAGGGCGATACACATCTGTTCCCACCCGCCTTGGCGCTCTCTGCACGGTTCCAACACCGGACGCCCTGGACGCCCTGGCGCCATGCCAACCAACCCTGCTGCAGTCGGTGCGAGGGTGCCGTAAGGCGGGTCCGCGGGCGGCCAGCGCGAAAGCCGTGCCGCAAAGACGGGGAGTGCCAGGGAGCCTAAGCGCCAGAGGCTCGCGATGGGGCCGCAGGCGCGGCCTGCCCCTGCCAGTGCTGCCGCTCCTCGACCGCCCGCTCTGCTGACCTCACACATTCGATTGCTGTGTCGCTTGCGGCCCAGTCACAGCGCTCCACTGATGTGCGCCGCGTGTGGCGCCTCTGCCCGGCTGCCAGCGCACCCCTGCTGCCCCTGAAAAGAATGCACGGGCATGGACCAGCAACGCGTACTGCGCCGCTGCGCTTGCTGGTCCACCGCTTGCGGCAGCAGGCTTGTCCGGGCGAGGCGTGTGTATCTCGACCGCCACCCTGCTCTAAGCTAGACTGACCTCGACACATACCTGCGCTGCCTGCCACCCTGCGACAAGCGCAGCATGCTTGCCATCACTGGGATGCACTCCGCCCGCGCGTGCGGGGCCGAGCCGCCCGCCCCCGCTGTCCAGGTCAACGACGTGGAGATGACCAATGGCGTGTGCCACGAGGCGCCCCCCGCGGCCGTCGGGCCGCGGCAGATGATCGACCGCACGGAGTACGTGCGCCTGCTGGAGCAGGCGCTGCATAGCCTGGGCTTCCTGGCGGCCGCGCAGGCGCTGGAGCGCGAGTCGGCGCGCGCCCTAACCCTACCCCACGCCCTGGCCCGCGCACGCTACGGCCTGGCCCGCGCCCCGCCCCGCGTCCTGGCCCGCGCACGCCACGCCCTTGTCCATGCGTCGCCCGCGCGCACTGGGCTCGCCAGCCGCTGGCTCGTCTGGCGCCGTCGTTGCTTTCGACTCAGGCTGCGTCGTCGTGTGTGTGCTCGGGCGCTCGACTGATGTCCTCATCGCCTGACGATGCATGCCGTTGGGGTCACGACCGGGTTGTGCATGCCCAGCGGCATGCTCGCTGTGCCTCGCGCACCGTGGCTGGCATGCATGCATGCCGTGTGCGTGCTCGTCCGCAAGAGGGCCGCGCAATGCGCCAAGCTCCATGCTGCAAGACTGCTCGGCGAAGGGCGTCCGGCCCATGCCATGGGCGTGCAGCATCTGCCCATCTATCTGCCATCGCCTCGCCTCCGTGTCCACCCCTGCTATGCCCCTGCTGCGCGCTGCTGCAAGGCCTGCAGTCGGAGGCCTGCAGAAGCATCTGGGGCGGTGCAAGTCTGGCGCTCAAGCACCATGGATATATCTGCCACTTGCTATGTCTGCGGCGCGCGCGCCGGACGCGACGCGAGCGTTGCCAGAGCTCCTGGGGCGTGCCCGGGCGCGCCTGAGCGGCGCGCAAGCCGCGGCGGCGGCCGCCCGGCCTGACCGCTGCGGCGCCGCGCCGCAGGGCATCCCGATGCAGCCGGAGCATGTGGCGCGCTTCCGCGCGCACGTGCTGGAGGGGCGCTGGGGCGCCGCGCTAGCGCTGCTGCCGCAGCTTGCGCCCGACGCCCAGGTCGAGCTGCAGGTGCGAGCTCCTGGACAGGGTGGGGTTAGGGCCTATGGCTAACCCTGTGGGACTGTCAGCACCCACCTGGGAGGGCTGAGCCAGGAGGCGTGTCGACCGGCGCGGCCGGCGTGTATGTGGGCGCTGGGCGCCCTCGCCAATCCCCGGCGCTTGCACCGGGCGGGCCACGCCGGGCGCGCGCCCGGCGGCTGCGGCCGGATCACGCTGCGCCGCGCCATGCGCCGTAGCCTATGCGCAAGGCGCCGGGCCATCTGCTTCGGGACGCCGAGCACACTGCCCTCCACGCTCGGCCGCGGCGGCGCTCCTGCTTGGGCCTCGCGAGTAGTGCGGCTGCCTGCTCGGGCGTCAGGGCAGGCTCGGAGCAGGGCGCCTGGGGGCAGCGGGGCCGGGCGCGCCGGCCGCCGACGCGCGCGGGGCGCGGGCGCGCGCGCAGGCGCGCTTCCTGATCCTGCAGCACAAGTACCTGGAGGCGGTGGATGCCGGCGACAAGGCGGCCGCGCTGCGCTGCCTGCGCTCGGAGCTGGCGCCGCTGCGCACAAACGCGGCCGAGCTGCGCCGCCTGGCAGGTGCGCGGGCGCATCCCTTCCCGGCCTGGCCGGCGCACCCTAGGCTTTTTTTGCACAGGCGCTGCCTGCGCTCGGAGCTGGCGCCGCTGCGCACCAATGCGGCCGAGCTGCGCCGCCTGACAGGTGCGCGGGCGCGCCCGTGTCCCGGCCCGGCCGGCGCACCCTGGGTTGATGGCAAAGGTGAAGCAGACACATTGTGCTGAAGCGGAGGGTCGTTGCGCGCGAATGCGGCCGAGCTGCGCCGCCTGGCAGGTGGGCGGACGCAGTGGTGTCCCGGCCCGGTCGGCGCACCCTGAGGGTCTCTGTGCACAGGCAGACTCGTGGAAGTGAAACGGAGGGTCACGTCCACTTCGTGGCAGTCGTTGTGCGCCAATGCGCCTGTCGGGCCCCTGCATGGCCTGCCTAGCGCCCCAGAAGTGCTCCCTCCTGACCGTGAGTATGTGTCAGGTCCCGCACTCTGGTGCCCCCGTAGTGTGTCGTGTGAACGGCTCCCGGAAAGCGGGTGACTAGCGGTCGCGATGATGGCGGCGCGCGGCGCCCTGGGACACCGCCTAAATGACGCCGCGCGCCGCGCAGGCTGCCTGCTGCGGCAGCGCGACGACGGCGCCAACCCGCTGCTGCGCGAGGAGTGGCGCGCGTTCGAGGGCGCGAGCCGCGGCGCGCTCATGGCGGCGCTGCAGCAGCACCTGCCGCCCAGCCTCATGATCCCGGAGCGCCGCCTGGAGGCGCTCCTGGAGCAGGCGCTGCTGGCGCAGGTGGGACTAGGGTAGGGTGAGGCGGCTGTCCAGTGGCCCGCGGCATTGAGACGGGAGTAGGGGGTCTGTCAGAAAGGGTTTGCTCTGTCTGTTCAGATATCCGCCTGGCAGGCCTGGCCGGGCAGGCGCTGCTGGCGCGGGCGCCGCGCACACAGGCCTCGCGGGGCCGACAGCATAAGCGTATATAAGTCTTGCCCGGCGGGCACTGGGAGACAGTGGGGCTCGCGCGCAGTCCCAGGCGTGCCTGCACCCAACCTGAGCGAACCCTGAGCGCGCGCGGGGCGCGCGCGCGCAGGTGGCGCGGTGCCCGTACCACAACGCGACGCACTTCCGGCAGTCGCTGTTCGTGGACTACCACGCCGGCGTGGACCAGCTGCCGACGCAGCCCGCGCAGGTGCCGCCGGCCCTGCGCCGCTTCGCAGACCCTACCCCGGCGCAGCCCTGCCGCCCTACAGCGAGCGCCGCCGTGGCTGTCTTTGGCTTGCTCTCCACTTGCATTGCACAGCCCCCAGGAATGCGGACGATGCATGTCATGGGTGTAAACGGCCGGCATCATGCCAAAAACTAGAGTGTTTGGATGCACACCGCTCAACAGCGTGCACCCGCCCTGCCTTGAGCGGGGGCCTCCGCGGCGCGCGCGCGTCAGGTGCTGGAGGCGCACAGCGACGAGGTGTGGCACGTGCAGTTCTCGCACGCGGGCGACCGGCTGGCGTCCGCGTCCAAGGACTGCAGCGCGGCCGTGTGGCGCCTGCGGCCCGGCGCTGCGGCCACGCTGGTGCACTCGCTGCGCGCGCACGAGCGCCCGCTCACGTACCTGGCCTGGAGCCCGGACGACAGCCGGCTGCTGACCTGCGGCCACGACAATGTGGTGCGCCGCCCGGGCCCGTGGCCGCGAGTCTTGGCCGCGCGGGTGCCATCAGGCGGAACCGGTCGGGAGGTGAGGGTGGGCACCTAGCAGTGTTGGTGGTCCGAAGGGTGGCGGCCGTGGCAGGCAACGGCTTTTGTGCGAGGTGTTCAGAGCCCCGAGTATGGGCAGCAAGCTGTCGATAGCATGCGCACACCTCGAATATGCGGTCGGGAACAGATACAGCCCAGGCTCGGAAGGGTACCGTTCGTCGGATGCCATGCCGCGGCGGGCCGAGCCGCAGCACCGCCTGCCCTCAACCCGACCGGCCCCCCGGCCCGCGCGCGCGCGCCAGGTGAAGATGTGGGACACGGAGAGCGGCGCGTGCCTGCAGACGTACGACGCGCACTCCGGCAACGTCACCGCCTGCGCGTGGCTGCCCGACGGCCAGGCCTTCCTGACGGGCTCCGACGACAAGTGCGGCCTGCGCGGCGCCCGGCGGCTCGCGCCCCCCGCGCGGCGGTGGCCGTGTCCATGCATTGGGGGCCGGCCTCCTGCTCACGCGCTCACATAGCAGCCGCTCCAAGCCGTCAATGAGGCGCCTCAAGAGTGTTGAGCTTTTGCGACGTGGGTCTGTTTGTGTATGATTATTATAGCATTCAAACAGGCACGGACGAAGGGGGCCTGCGCACAAGGCCCTGGTTCCAGTGGGGATCATTGAGCTGTGGCCAGGCGCTCACATGGCAGCGCTGCGGGATAACATGCGGGGCGCCGGGCGGGCAGGAGCGTGTACCAGTGCGATGTTGCCGGCAACGTGGCGCGGCGGTGGAAGCTCGCGCGCGTGAACGACCTGGCGCTGAGCGCGGACGGCGCCGCGCTGGCCATGGTGTGCCAGGAGAAGGAGATCAAGGTGGCCAGCGCGCGCGATCCGCGCGAGGTGCCGCCCGGCTGGGCAGGGTTAGGGTTGGGTTGGAGTAGGGTACACAGGCACAGGTCGCGCGTAACAGATTGGTGCCGGCGCTGCAGATCAGCGGTCCCCAGAGGTTGTGGGTCGGGTAGGGGTAGGGCATGCTGCGCCGCCGCCGGGCGGGCGCCGCGCCGCGGCCGCCGGCGGTGACGGCCGCGTGCCGCGCGCAGCAAGTGCTGGTGACGGACGAGGTGCCCATCACGAGCATCGCGCTGTCGCCGGACGGGCGCCACCTGCTGGCCAACCTGGCCTCGCACACGATCCACCTCTGGGCGCTGCAGCCCTTCCTGGACCGCCTGGCCGCGCTGGCCGAGGGCGCGACAGGCGCGCGCCCGCCAGCCCCGCCCGCGGGTCAGTGCCCCCATGAGCCGCACCAAGGACACAGCCTTACTTTTGAGTGGGGCTTTGTCTGGTCATGGCACATATGCACTTTTTTTTGGGACGTTGCCGCCTTGTGTGGCTGCAATTGCGCAGCACACATGGTGTCGGCCGCCTCCACAGGGTAGCGCCCGCTGAACGTTTTTGGATCCCAAGGGCGGCTCCTGCGCAGATAACCTGCCGGAGGTGCCGCGCGCGCCGGCCATGGAGTACTCGGTGGACTCCGGCAAGCAGGGGCGCTACGTCATCCGCTCCTGCTTCGGCGGCTCCAACGCGGCCTTCATCGCGTCGGGCGCCGAGGCGCGCCTGGCAGTCACCAGCGCGCGGCTTGCGGTGTGCGGGCGCAGGAGAAGCCTGAGTCATGCCCTGAGGCCCCTCTGCTGCAGCGCAGCTCGGTCGGCGAGGGCGGGCAGCTTGCAGTGTGCTGCGGATGGCAGGGTTGTGGGGCTGAGAGCCAGGGCTGGCAGCGTGGCACCCCTCAACTTGAGCTTGCATGCCCAGCGTCGGCCAGTCCAGCGCGCCCAGCGCACTGAACCTGTCGACGGTCCTCGCGCGACGGGCGCGCGGCGGCGCGGCAGGACTGCCGTGTGCACATCTGGAACCGCGAGAGCGGCCATGCGTTGGCGGCGCTGGAGGGCCACGCGGGCACCGTCAACGCGGTGTCCTGGAACCCCACCAACCCGTACATGCTCGCGTCGGCGTCCGACGACAAGACCGTCCGCATCTGGCTCGCGCCCGCCGCGCTCGGCCGGCCACCCGACCCCCGATCAGGCCCCGCGGAGCAGTCGCGCCTCGGCTAGGATGCTGGCTGCACCCCCCGCTTCTGCTGCCCCTCGTAGCCCCGGCAGACCAGGCCGACGTACGCCCATTGTACCACCCGACCCGCGCGCGGCGCAGCTGCCGCCCGCCAACGCCTGAGGCTGAACAGTGGGAATACTCGTCGCAGTGGCGCGGCGGCCGCGAGGAAGGGGCCTGGTTGTCTGCAGGCGCGGGCACAGACATGCCTGGGTCCTGTAACCTGGTTCCTTGGGGGGTCGCGCGCGGCCTCAGCGGCCCCCTCTTGCGACGGCAGCCGTCACCGAGCCCGCCTCAGAGGCCCGCTGTAGCGCATGGACACGGCCTGCCCCGCACGTCACCCGGCCCTTGACCTCTGCCAGGGCGGTCCTGTATGAGACAGAGGGCGGCGCTTGCACCGCGCCTTGTTGCGTAGCACCTTGTGGCGGGTAACGTGCGTGCTGTATTTGATTGCACCAATATGTGCGTGTAACAACGGGTGCCTGTCAGAGACGTCTCCCTGCTATATGGGCAGTCCGGCCTCTCTTGCTGCACACGACGCAAGAAAGGTGAAGCGCACGCGTGGTGTTACAGCTCTTGAGCCCTGCAAAGGCAAGCTAGAGGTCACATCGAACGCTGCTCAAACAGACCAGCAACACATGGGGCAGCAAAGCACTGCCTCTGTGTTGCTGCGGGACCTGGCAGCACTAGCTGCGCCATGAAAGACTAGGAAGCAGACACACAGAAGACGCGTATTCAAAACTGCGAAGTCTGGCATGAGAAAGGTCCCCGCCACACGAGTCGCCCCCGTCCCACGCTTGATGCCAGGACAGGTGTGACCCACTCTAATCGTCCTTGGTGCGCGGGGACCCCACATGCATGCTCCTAACAATAAACAAGCAACGGCATGGTCTTGGCCCTGTCGCTCGTAGTCTTGTAGCTTAGAGGTGGTGAGCGCTAGAACTGTATGCGGAAGGCCTGTGACCTGCCTGGCGCGCACTCAACGCGCCAACCCCGGCGAAAGTGCTGCAGCCACGGCCCCGCACCCAGCAAGCTGCCACTGCGAGCCCACAGGCTTCCAGGGGGGAGCAGGCTGCGCAGCTCTCCCGGGCTGCGCCGGCCGCCTGGCCGCCAGAGACGGCGCCAGGGCCTCGCCAGCACCGCGGGGTCATAGCGCGCGCTGTCCGGGAGTCAGACGCGCCCTCCCAGACAGCTTGCAACCGTGCGCAGAGCGCCAGGCAGTGCCAAAGGGAAACCCTAGGGTACCCCAGGCCGCAGCCTCCACTCCCCCGACAGTGGCTGCATACAAACGGGGTGCATGGCCCTGAAGGCAGACGGCACGCTCAGCCCGCGCGGCCGGCCGGCAACAGACTCCCAGGAATAGGGTAGGGTGCGGTATGCTCGCAGCTCTCCTCTACCTGAATAAGCGCACCGGCGCTCAGAACAGCGCCATGCTGCCAATGAGGCCCGCAAACACGAAGGCCGAGACAATTCCGACGGCGTTGGCGCGCCCGTGGTCGGGGTTGACCTCTGCGCGGGCAGGCGCATCACGCTGAGCGGGGTGCAAGTGCCTGGCCCCTACATTAACCTATCTGTGCTTTTTTTCATGGCAGCCAGGGCATGCAACATTCAGGGGTCCGACATTTGAGATGCAATTAAAGTGGGGGCCTAATGCTTACAAAGGCCGCACGGCTGCCCCTGTCATCGGCCCACCCAAGCATACACACGCCCATGGCCGCGTGAAGCTAAGCGGTGCCGGCGCGTGCGCTGAGCGGGCGGAGCGGGCGCGCGCCTACAAGCCGGCCGTCCAGCCACAGCTCAAAGTCCTTCCAGGTCTGGAAGTCCGGGAAGCAGCCGTCGGTGGCGCCCATGGCCGCCGGCGCGGGGCCGCCCTCCCCGCCCTCGCCCTCCGCGGCCGGCGGCGGCGGCGCCGCCCGCAGCTGCCGCCCGGCGCCGCTGCCGCCCGCGCCCACGACGCCGCGGCCGCGCACCCTAGACCTGGCGGACCGCGCGCCGGCCGCCAGCAGCCGGCGGCCGGCGGCCTTGGCCGGCGCGGGGCCGCCCGCGGCGGGCAGCGCGATCGCCGCCGCGCCCTCGCCCTGGAAGTGCGTCGGCTGCGCGCTGTCGCCGCCCTCGCCCACAAACTGCATGGGCCCCCGCGGCGCGCGCGAGGGCCCCGCCGCAGCGGCCGCGAACAGCGGGTCCGCCACCGACGGCCGCGTGGCCGCCGGCGGCGCGGCGGCGGCCGCGGCGGCCGCGTTCACGACGGCGCCGTGGCGCACGCGGATGGTGAGCGGCTCCCTTGCGTCCAGCGCCGGCGCCGGCGCGGCCGCGCTCCCGAGGACGGCGTTGGCCTGCAGCAGCCCCACGGTCGCCTCGCTGCACATCCTACTGCAAACAGGCTCCCCGAGCTGCATGCAGGCCTGGCTGGCAACGGTTGGCACCGACTCGGCTGGGTCAGCTCACATATGCCTCGACCAGGGCTCAGCAACCACGTTTGATGGAGCGCGCAGCCGACCTGCGTGCGCAGCCACAGCAGGCAGCGAGCCGAGCATGCACAGCCCGCCCACACACGCCGCGCTTTATCAGCTTCAGCTAGAATTTTGCGCTAAGTTGAGATCAGGGTTGGACCAATTAGGGTAGGGAGAGCCACAGCCACAGCTTGGCTCAACAAGGTCAAAGCGCGGGGGCAGCGCGCCTGGTCGGCGCCCTCCGGCGTGAAGTTGATGTAGAACGTCTCGCAGTCGCGCACAAAAGCCACCCACTCGCTACGCGCGACCTGCGCCGCGCGCGCCGCCCGCGTCAGCCCGCGCGCCAGGGCAGGCCTGCCCATCCTTCACTGCAATGAACGGCAGCTGCGTGACGTTTGCATCGAACGGCAGCCGTTTGCGACGAGATCGCGGCCCCCACAGACAGCGCATAGCAGATGATAGCTGTTGAGGCAGGCGCAGCTGCGGCGCACTGCCCGCCGCAGGCGCCCATACGCCTGCCTTAAGGGTCTGGGCCTGGGCCCGGCCAGAGCAGCGCGCGGCGCAGACCAGGACCACAGACACACGCGCTCCACAGACGTGCGCAGGGCACGGCGCCCGCCCGGCGCCAGCCGCCGGGCTGCGCCTGGCAGCGCCCTGCCGTACGGCACGCAGGGCCGCGCCTTCAGGCAGCCCAGCAGCACGTCGCGCGCGGGGCAGGTGCGGCCGCTGAGCCGCGCGCTCCAGGTGTCAGCCAGCAGCGTCGAGCAGCGCGCGCGGCACCCGCCGTCGCACGCGCCGCCGTCCTCGGGCGCGCTCGTCGCGTTGGACGCATAGAACGCCGCACGCAGGCCGTCCATCCTGCGCCCGCGTCCGCGCGGCGCGCTCAGCAGCCGGCCGCCGCACGAAGGGGTAGGTCCGGGGGCATGTGCTGCGGAGCGTCTTGACGCTCCTCTGACGCACGGCCGCAGGGCGTGACGCAATCCAACGCGGACTCTCTGGCAGCGAGCCAGGCGTGTCAGACCCTATCCGACATACCCTACATCATAAAGGCTTTAGAACGATGCAGGACAGGGACGCGGGGCGCGTCTGGCGGCGCGCGCACCGGTCGTCGCAGGCCGGCTGCGGGTCGACGGCCGCCCAGCGGTGCGTGCGCACGGGGTGAGGCAGCGCCTGCGTGCTGGCCACCACGCGGGAGGCCTGCTGCCGCGCCGCCGCCCGCAGCGTCTGGCTGCCCGCCGCCGCGCCTGCGCCGGCCGGAGCGCTCAGTCGGCGCGAGCGCGGGGGGCGCCGGGGTGCAGACAGGCATGCGTCTGAACTTTCAGACCCTTGCTTATACGTAGGGTCTCGTGCCGCACACTTCCGAGGCAGCGCGGCTGCATGACTGCATGCCAACGGGCCCACACATGCTACCGTGCTGGAGCATGGGCGGGCGCGCCTCTGCGCACAACCCCCGCGCGCCGTCTGCAAGCGCTCCAGAGCAGGAGCGGCCCAGAGCGTGACCGGCAGGCCTTGGGGGCCCGGCACCAGGCGCACCCGGCGTCCCCAGCGCCATCCATAGCTCAAAGTCCTGCCAGCGGCTGAAGGGCGGGAAGCAGCCCGCGCGCTTGGCCGGGTCGGCCGGCGCGGCGGCCGCCCCGCCCTCGCCCTCGCCGTCCGCTGCGGCCAGCCGGCGCCGCCTCCCCGCCGCGCCCGGCTGCGCGGCGCAACCCCACAGGGTCACGAGGCTGCTCACAGCAGGCACCTGTTGTCTGGACGTTGTCGCAGTGCAGGTCTTGCGTTACCCTGTCAGTCAGCGGCCTGGCCTGCCCGCAGCCAGGGGCTGCACTTGACACAATAAGCAGCTAGGCCAGGGTGCCAAAGAGCAGAGCGGTTCTGGCAGAGCGCAGGCGGCGCAAGTAGGCATCGCGGCGCACGATAATGGCGCCGTCGAAAGTCTGGCAGTCTCGCACCCAGCCGGTCCACGCGTCCGGCGCGACCTGGCGCGAGCCAGCTCGTTGGCTTCCGTACACGTTACTGCTGTGGCTACCGGGGGGTCAGCTGCGACAAGAGTGGAGCGAATTGGGAAAAAGGGCGGCCGCGCAGCACTCGGGGACGGGCAGTGCCACGGAAGGGGGGTGCTCACCAGCAGGCACTGGCGCAGGCGGTCCTCCGTGTAGCACCGGGTCGTGCTCATCAGCGTGAATGTGAAGTGCAGCACCTCGCTGCACTGCTTGACGCAGTCGGCGTCGCAGGCGGCGGTGGCCGTCTTGTTATCTGCATAGAACTGGCCCAGGATGGTGTCCAGTGCCTGGTCGCACGTCGGCGTGAGCGGCTGGTTAGCCCACCGCTTCGCGGCCGCTGGGGCCGCGCACGCGCACACCACGCATGCGGCGAGCGCCCAGGCGGCGCGCGGGTGCCCCATCGCTGCCCTGTGCTGGTCTGCCGCCCAGCACAGGCCGAGCGATGCTACGGCGCCCGGCCATGCGCTGCCATGCGCCGGGCACGAGAGCCGGGGGGCCGGCTAGAACAGGGGCACTGGGCAGGGATTACGACAAATTCCGAGTCTGTGCCAGACTCAGTCAGATGTCCTGACGCAACAGGGCGGTGTGCCATCCGCCACAGAGTGTCAGTGTGTGCGTCGAGGACGAGTGTGCTATAGGCAAGCGCTCAGCGTACGGCATGTTTTGCGCTCTGCTGGGAACTGGTTGTCCCTTGCGGCATGTGTGGCGCTCTTGCTGGGCACCGGCCTTCACTTGACGGTTGCTCAGCAGGGAGGTTCAGACGCCGGCGTTTCCTGCACTGCACGGTGGCATGAGCCATGCATGGAGCTCAGCTCATTGCAACCGAGCAGCCAAGCAGCGCAAGCGACCTGCTCCGCTGCGTATGGCGCTGGTGGCAGCTGCCATCTTGTGCGTAGTCAAATGTCATACGGCCCAGGTGCGCAAGCAAGCGCCGCAAGTGACAACATAGCATGTTTGCTGCCTCCTGGAGCAGCCACCTGGGCGGCAAAGCTCAGCACATTCCAGCGCGGCAGGGCGCTGGAGAAGCGCCGCTGCGCTTTTGGATTGACGAATACGCCTTCTCTGAGGGCGAGACGGCCATCCTGCGCGAGAACATCGACGTGCCTCCCAACGCGCCGCACTGCCCCGCCGACTCACCCTTGCTGTCCTCTGTATGCGGCAGGCCTGCTTTCTCCCACCAGGGCACGGGGAGTGAAAGGCATGCGCTGTGCGCGTACCTGTAAGCACACGGTGAGCCGAGCGGTGGTGCGCTGCCCGCAGCAGTCGCCTGGGGCAGGCTTGGGGAGAGCTTGCGACGCACGCGCAGAGTGCGCTCACACGTGCAGCGCTCGCCGCAGGCGTCGGGCGGGGTGGCGGTGCTTGCCGGCGAGACGCGCGCGCGCTCCATGACACGCAAGGGCTACTACGCGCCCGGCGTCTGGGACGTGTATTGGACGGGGCGGCAGGCGCGGCCCCTGTGCATGAACCCTACCCTTACCCTTGAGCAGGGCATCCTTTCAGGGCTCAAAACTACTCGTGGTGATGGAGGCGGAGGGCGAGCCTGCCCACAGGGACAGTGTGAGCCCGACTGACTCCATTCATTGCCACAGGAGGCGGGAGGCAAGCAGCCCCCCCACCCGCCGTCCCAGCAAGCGCAGGAGAGCCCAGCGCGGTGCAGGCGCGCGCAGGCGTGCCACAAGGCGCTGCCACACCTGCGCCCTGGGCAGCGCGTCAGCTGCATGCCCGGCATCACCGCGCTCACTGACAAGGCCGCGCTGGTGCGGCCCTGGCCCCAGCCCCGGCCCCGGCCGCCGCGCCCGCAGGCCCGTGCATGCATGCGGCCCCGCGCGCAGGGCCTGTATGGACGAGGACCGCTGTTGGCGCCCTCCACAGCCCGTGCGCAAGCCGCTCCTAATGTCAAGCCGGGAGCACTGCCATACTTGCAAGCCGCACTGGTCACTTTCTCAAACGGGCGGCAGCACCGCGCGCCGTGACGGACGCATGCGCAGCTAAGCTGTCCGCTGCATTGCACGGGCTGCTGCGCTGGACTGGGTGCGTGTTGCGTAACCCTACCCTAAACCCATCCTGACCGCACCAGGTGGACACGCTGGTGCGCGCATACGGCGAGCGCGCCTTCACCATCCTCCCGCGCTGCTTCCTGCTGCCGGAGGGCTACTGGGCCTGGCGCCTGTGGCGCGAGCGCTGGGCGGCGGCGCAGCAGGCGCGCCCGTCGCTCAAAGCCCGGTTCGCACTCACTGTGTTGAGTCGCCAGTGCGGCAGCTTTGGGGCGCGCCGGCCAGCTCCCACGCCTTGCTGGCGGTCCGCTGCGACATGCTGTGACACCGGCACGCGCTCAGCACAGCTGGGGAGCTCACGGGGGTGCACTAGCGCAGGGATGCTCCCACATGCGCCCAGCTAGTGCTGAGAGCGCAGGCGCCGGCCTCAGGGGTGCGCTAAGTCAGACGCTTTCCGCACGGCGGGTGTGCATGTGCAGCCGCCGCCGGCTGGTCATGACACAGATGCACTGACGGTGGTACGCCGGTGGGAGCCAAGGCCACACAGTGTCTTAGGCTCGCTCGCTGCCGACACCAGCGCTCCGGCGCGCAGCTGCCGGCCGCGGAGGAGCGCTGGGTCCTCAAGGCGGACGCGCACCGCGGCGCGGGCGTGCACGTGCTGCCGCTGGCGGCGGCCGCGCGCGAGGCGCGCCGCATGGGCACCGCGCAGGGCGGCGCGCACATGCCGTACGACTTTGTGCAGGAGTTCGTGCGCGACCAGTTCACCATCGACAGTCGCAGGTTCTACATCAGGTGCTGCTAGTTTCGGGTTATGCGCAAGGTTAGGTCAGGGTACCGCGCGAGCTTGACAAGTTTTTGCCCCAAGTCGTGGTGCATGCCGCAGGCATGCGGCGCTTGCAGCCCCCATCCCCGGCGACCCCCGTGCCGCCGCAGTGAGCGCAGCGCTGCGTGGAGCACCGCAAGCGGCGCACAAGGATTTTATTTAGAAAGCGCGCCCTGCGCGCGACGGGCCGCCGGTCGCGCGTGGCAGGGTGTGGGCGCTGGTCACCAACGCGCGGCCGCTGCGCGTCTACGTCTTTGACGGCGGCGTGGTGCCCTTTGGCGCGCCGCCGGCCGCCCTGGTCGCCGATCGCGACACGGCCGCCGAGCCCGGCAGCGCGGGGCATGCAGGCGCGCCCGCGCCCGCCGCCAATGCCGGCGCGGACCTCATCGTCAACCTTTGGCGGCTGGACCGCAGCCAGGCGCGTGCGCCCGTGTTACCATCACAGTATTGCGGCACATGCATGCGCAGGTCACTTGGCACGTTTGCGGCTGTGAGTAGGGTAATGGCTTACTGGTGTGGCCTCGTAACAATCCTTCTATTGTCTTGTCAGGCATGCACTGCAGTCAGGTACTGTGAGCGGGTTAGTCCAGCTGGAGGCCATTTGTGTGGCGAAGCTCACGAAGCACAAAGACTCACTGGCGACGCGCTTTGCACGCAGGCGCGCACGTGGAGCGTGGCCGACCTGCGCACGCACCTGGCCAACGCGACTGGCTCCGCCGCTGCCTTCGACGGGCTTTGGGCTGCGATGCAGCGCTCGCTGGGTGCGCTGGGCCTGCGCGCTCCAGCGCGCACGGCGCGCTGATGTGACCCGGATGGCATGGCGCGGTCGGCCCTGTTTTGGCTCAGCCTGTTCCTGGTGTGCGCCTGGCAGCCACGGTTGCACACGAGCAGCCGCCCCTGCGTCCGCCGGACCGCGCGCTCAACCTGACACGTGCTGTCGCATGCCCGTGGCCCACGATGGCCCTGACCTCGCTACTCCCGCTCTCCATGCGCATGTGGAGCAGCGGCCCGCGCAGAATGCCCGACACAGCTCGTGCAGCCGGCGCACGCCAGGGGCCTCGCGAGCACGGCGGCATGGCGGCAGCAGGCAAGGGGCGTGCTCAGCGCAGTCCGCCCAACCTCACCCTACCCTGCCGTGCCCACCGCCGCGCTCCCCGCGCGCGCAGGCCTGGCGTTCGCGGCTGCCGCGGGCGACCTGCGGCAGGCGACGGCCGAACAGCGCGCCGCGCCGGGCACCGCGTTCGAGCTGGTCGGCGCCGACTTCATTGTGGACGCCGCCCTGCGCCCCTGGCTGCTGGAGGTCAACGCGGTGCCCTCGCTGGCGCGGCAGGC
>JAABUU010000587.1_pt1 | contig 79913 bp, 99 predicted proteins | sample 5559301 | NCBI WGS metagenome assembly JAABUU01 (sample SAMN10711884, study PRJNA513360) | rock metagenome | isolation source: Antarctica rocks | place: Antarctica: Victoria Land, Richard Nunatak white
CGAGAGCGGCGACGACAGCGAGGCTGGCAGCCCCGGCCCTGTGCCCGCGGCGTGCCCAGGCGCGGCGGCGGCCCTGCCGCAGCCTGCTGTCGCCGCGGCGCCCGCGCCGCCGGGGTCTGGGCCGCGCCGCAACCCCGGCGGCGCGGCCCCCGACGAAGGCGCCCAGGGGCGCCGCGGCGCGCGGCGCGGCGCTGGCGGCGCGGCGGCGGGCGCCGCAGGGCAGGCGGGCGCAGCGGCGGCGGCCGCGGCGCCGTACGCCTACCTGCGCGGCGCGGCGCTGGAGGTCGTGGCGGCGCGTGGGGTGCTGCGCAACTCGTACGTCCTCGGCTACTTCCTGAGCTGGAGTGAGCGCCGGCGGTGCGGCGGCCCCCTCGCCTCAGCAGCGCGGGTCGCCGTCGCCTGCGGGCGCCTGCGGGCGATGGCGTGCCAGCAGTGGCCGCATCATGTCAGGGTGTGCGTGCGACGCGTCGCCAGCAGGCACAGGGTGTGTGCATGCGCGCACCTGTGCAGCTGGGAGAGCCGCTCGGACTGCGTGGCTCAGGCGGCGTGAGCCGGCTGCGCAGCAGGTCTTTGCTTAAGGATGAATGAATGAATTACAACCGTGTATCAGCCAACTTCGCTGCCTACTGGCGTAGCCCTGACATAGGGCTACGCAGTGATCAGCTCGACCTCATGTAAGCATCGAGACTAAGAACGTGCAGGGCGGGCTGGAGGTGGGCGAGGGTTGGTCAGGATTAGGGCTCAGGCTTGGCGCGCGCCGGCCGCGGCGCAGGTACTTTGAGGACGTGCAGGGCCGGCTGGAGGTGGCGGTGGAGCAATCGGCGCTGCCGCTGGCGCTGATGCCGGACGTGCAGATCATCATGCGTGCGGCTGAGGCGCAGGCGCGCGCGCGCCCGGGCGCGCCGCCGCCGCCGCCCGGCGCCGGGCTGCCGCCGCCAACTGCCGACCGGCCGCTGCCGGTGCGCTTCTTAAAAAAAATAAAGCTTTATTAGGTTAGCACGCGCTGTGCTAACCTAATAAAGTTAGGTTAGCACAGTTAGTATTAGTATGCCTTTATTAGTAAGCCTGTTTGGCCTCATGTGGGCAGCCGCCGGCCTCTTAATTTCATAGGGTGCAGGGGTTTGGTAGGTGCAGCGCGCGCCCCGGCCGCGGCCGGTGCAACAGCGGCGGCGCCCGGCGCGCGCAGGTGTCCATCTCGGACGGCGAGATGCTGCGCCGGCAGTTCTACTTTGCGGTCGCGGTGCACGAGCGCGCGGGCCAGCTGCGCGGCCTGACGGCCGAGGCGGCCGCCGAGAAGGAGAGCCTGCTGCGCGGCGCGCGCAACGGTGCGGCCAGGCCCCTCCCGCATGCCCCGCCGTGAGCGCTGAGTTGGCGGCCGCCACCGTGCGGAGCGTGTCATGGTGCCCTGTGCGCAGGTGTGCAGGCCGGACTTGTAAACGCATCTCTACAAGCGCATGTCTTGTGCACACACCCCAGTTGCATGAGCAGTGCGCAGCCTGGTCGCACCCGGGCGTGCCTGGCGGTGCTGACCGCGGTGTGTGCCCGAGCGGCGCGTATGAACCAATATCAGGGGAAGCCAGCAGCCGGGCGGGCGGGATGCATGGTCTTGGAGGCCGTCGGTCCATGGGGCCGTACGGGCGCGCAGGCCTGTTTGCCGACGCGCCGTCTACGGCGCTGACGCGCGCGGCGGCCGGGCTGCCGCCAGCCGCGCCGGCGCCGGCCGGCGCGGCCGCGGGCGGCGCCGGCGGCAGCGGCCTGGCCGGCGCGCTGCACACGGCGGGCGCCGCGCTGGCGTACTTCTGGCAGGGCGACGGCGGCCGCGCGCTCGTGCCCTGTGAGTGACGCCGCCGCCGCGCCGAGCGCGTCCGATGGCCCGGCTGCGGCCGGTGGCCCGATGCCGATCCCCACGGTGGCCACGCGCTGGCTGTGAAGTGTGAGGTCTGGACATGAGGTGTGTAATGCATGGTATGGCACTCATGCTGCCCGGGCAGGGCGAGCAAGGCAACAGCATAAGGCGCCCTTGAGCGGTGCTGCCTGCCCGGCGGCGAAGGGTGCGCTCAGGTGTTCTGTGGTCATGCAGGCCCATGCCACAAGGTGCTGCGCAGGACGGCTGTAGAGTATGCGGCAGTGGGAACACTTCTTTCGTGCAAGCTCGTGCAGCCCCCCTTTCGCGCATGCTCACGCATGTATTTGTCCTTGTTGCAGTCGTCGGCCGCGACATGCGCACCGCCGTGACGGGCCCAGTGCATGCGAGCTCTGGTGTCACCGTGGAGCCATTCTGGTCTAGCTAGGTGTTGCAGATTTACCTCTCCAGTGGGCTGCGGCATGGTGATGCTGTGCAGGAGCTGTCGCGCTTGCCTGGGTCGCCTTCCGTGCACAGCTGCGGCGGGTGAGCACGTGCCATGCTCTCGTGACGCTTCCTCGCTACGATTACTCTGCCAGTGTGTGCGTGTACCTCAACCAAGGCGCGCTGGTGTTGTGAGTGTTCGCAGCTCGTGAGGGGCTGCCGCCTGTGTTGCGCACAGCTCATTTTGACCACTGCAAGCGCGGTGCCGACTCCTGTCCTTGTGAGCAATTGCTCACTGCAGTGCTGGTACACGCTTAAGCCGCCCTCAAGAAGTGTGCCAGCTCATACAGTACACTTTTGTTTTGGCAGAGGTCATGGACGCTTGCTCGGAGTCGGCGTGAAGTATAAAGTTTATGTGCTCAAAAGAACGGGGGTGCCAACTGTTGTCTACGGTATGGAGTCCAAATATGTATGCAGTGCACACGTGCGCTGAGCAAGCGCCTACGGCCTCGTGTAGATGCAATGCCCGCACCTAAAGCCCAGTTATTATGATCAGACTACACTCCGTTTGTGTGTTTTCACAAAAGCTTTGCGTCTAGAGGCGCTTGCCAGCAGGGCATAGTGTGGCTCATACGTTTCTGTGGGGAGATAAGCTGTGCTCCTTCAGCACATCGGCCCTGCTCCTTTGCACTCAGCATGAGTCGATGCTCGACTGCAGTGCCCCTTTCAGCCAGCTGGGGCTCCTTAGGCGATGTGCACACAGGCCGACTACCTAACAACTAGATGTAAACCCTGACCTGTGCATTTAGGCATAAAGGTGGACCTGCTGACCTCAGGTATATCAATCCGCACAAGCTAAAAAAGCACTTTATGGAGATATTTGTGAGCCATGCCGTGCGAGTGGGCACGCACTGATGAACAGGGGTGCAAGGCTGAGGCTGACAGCCTCGCATCCAAGCGCTGTGTAGGCGTTGTTGAGGCCTCTGCGCCGTGCATTTGCAGGCTCTTAACAAGTGGTCGTGGCACCGCGCATCTCTCTTCGTAGTCAAGGCAATGAGCAGCCGGCATGCTGAAGGGCAGACCGGCAGCTTGCAATTTTTGGGAGAGTGAGGTACCAGTGCGCATGGCAGGCGGGCTGGCAAGCGAAGAGTTGGACGCCTATGAAGGTACGCTTCCCTGTGGCACCTATGTAGCGCTTGCAGGCAGAAGAAACCAGCAGTGCTGTACTGCGTGCAAGTGGAGGAGCTGCAGCTGGCAGCCTGCACGCAGGACTTGCAGCGGTTGATTGCAAGATGGCATGGGGTTGCCTTACCCCACTGCATGTGAAAGTCAGTTTACGTGTGTAGTGGGGACGCAGTGTGGGCTGTTCATAGAGGTGGGGGCTGCAATGGTGGTGCACTAGCTTTTGTTGTGCGTGTGGTGTATGTACGTAGGACGTATGTATGTAGGATGGGCAGGCCAAATTGAGCCGTATTTTCTGCACTGGGTTGACGTTAGCAGCGGTCGAGAGCGCAGTGCACTTGCAACAAATAAGATGTTTCCCGCTGGTTGCTGAAAAAAATGATTATGATCATATTCAAAAGTTGAAAGACACGCGAGCAGCTCGCTGTCCGTGGGCTCCCTGACGCTGCGCGCTCTGCCCGCCCGCGGCAGGCGGCGGTGCGGAGCCGGCGCTACGCACGGAGCAGGCTGCAACAGGGCGGCTCGGCAGCGCCAGGCTGCCGGGGGCCCGCAGCGGGCCGCATGCGACCGGCCTGATGGGAACCAGGCGGCCCGTTCGGGCTGCTGCGCGAGCTGCCGCGCTGCGGGGCGGCGAAGGGCAGGAGGCGGGGGACGAGGAGGACCCGGCTGGGTATGCTGCCCTCCAGCCTTTGTGACTAGGTTCCGGGGCAGAGGCAGCTTCATCAATAACGAGGTGGGGACGTCAGCACGGCGCTGCCTGACCTTTGGAGTGCTTCGCCCTCGTGTGTGGTGGCCGTTGCCTGCAGCACGAGACATACACACTGCTTTTGGTACATCTGCCTGAGCTTGCACCCCTTGCTGCCAGCGTGTTGGTGTGCGTGGGTGTGTGCAGAGCGCTAGGAACAGTGCCTGGAAGTGACTGTTGGGCAGATGGGCGCCGCAGCAGTGCTGCAGCCTGACAGCGGCCGCGTTGCGCGCCTGCGCATCTACAGGTCTGGCCAGACCACGTCTTCCGGCGAAGGCGAGTCGCTCGCTCGCGCAACGACGACAGCCGGGGCCAGTGGCTCGGGCTCCGCTGTTGCCAGCGACCAGCGCAAGGCCAAGCGCAAGAAGGAGGTGCCAGACCTGGACGCCATTGATGACATCGCGGAGCGCCGCAAGCAGCGCCGCCTGGCCAAGAACCGAGCCACGGCCGCTGTCTCGCGGTACGCTGCTTGGGCGGTACTACGCTTTGCATGCATGTGTGGCTGCGCTGCGCTCAGGATATCTTTGCTCTTTCGGTGCACGCTGAGGCTTGCGGGTGGTGGGGCGTCGTGCTACTGTGCCTCTTTTTGCCCATCCCGCCCTTCCTCTGGGAGCGAGGCGGCCAAGTACTAAGCCTGCTTGCTGCTCTGCTCGGTCAGCTGCTCTACTGTGTTGTCTGTGACTTCGCTGACGGGGCGGTTTGGCTGGCTGTGCAGGGAGCGCAAGCGCAAACAGATGGCAGACCTGACGACGCGCGTGCAAGAGCTGGAGGGCGAGAACCTGCAGCTCGTGCACGACGTCGCGGCGCGCGATGCGGAGATCGCCGCGCTGCGCGAGCAGCTCGCTAGCCCCTTTAGGGGCGCGGGCGGGAGCGAAGGCGGCGCGCGCGCTGCTGCAACGGACCTCGAGCCTGCCGTGCTCTCAGGTGCCGTCCTCGTTGGCATGGGGGGCCAGTGGCTGCGCCTGCGCCCGCCGCTCGCGGGCGCGGCCGCGCGGCCGCCCGCCCAGCTTCCCGCCCTGCCCATGCATGGGCTGGTGCCCTTGGGTCTGGGGCCGGTGTATGCGCAGGGGTTTGGCCCGGGCGGCCTTGCTGCGCTGCCGCAGCCGCCGGCGGGCGTGCCACAGAGGTACTCTCCGAGCCTGCGGTTGAGTCAGGGCCTCCCAGTCGACCTGTATGGGTCGGCCGGGCTGGCTGGGCTGGGCCCGGGCTTTGGCGCTGTACAGGGCCTGGGCTCGGGGCTGCCAGCAATGGGTTTTGACATTCCGCCCGGGCTGCAGGGCTGGCCGCCTCCCGGGCCCGGCCCTGGCGCTCAGGGCCTTCATGAGGGTGGTGGTGATGGGAGGGTGCGCCATATGCCGGGCGCATCGATGGCTGGGGGTGTGCCAGAGAGTGGGCCGTTTGCGTGGGCGGGAGGCGCGCCTCTCGGACCCCCTGCAGAGGGAGTCACGGGAGTCGTGGGCCAGCGCCTGGCGCGCCGGGGCTCTGGCTCTGATCCTGGCGTGTACACGCGGCCCGGCGCGCAAACCTTCGCGGAGGGGGCCGGCCCGGCTGGGGCCGGACGTGGCCGCGGTCGTGGCCTGGACCGCCGAGCCGGGAGCTACTAGCGGGCGCTGGCTACCATGGTGTCTACCTTCGCCAGGTTTTGCGTCACAAGGGTAGCTGTTGACGCTTTTATGCTTGCGTAGAGCGCCAGACTGCGGTGCTTTGCTGTATAGCAGCGCCCGGGCGTCTGCATGAACATTCCGAGAATTGCTGGTTGCACCGTGTGCTACGACTGCTTCCCTTGCCGACGACCACGCGCTGTGTGCTGGTTGCGGGTTTTTATCCCTCTTCGGCTCGCATTTGACTATTGTTTGAGGCTGGCTGTATCACAGTACCCCGCGTTTCGTCTGCAATGGCTGTCGCCTAGCTTCGTCGTTAGGGCAGCCACGTGCCTGCACCTGCAGTCTGCGCCCGGGCATGCCTGCGCCGCCAGCATTGCTGCTGCTGCCTGTTCGTCTGGCCTGTCTGTAGCCGGCGTGCAAGTGCGGCGTATGCGCGGGCTGGTGGCGTGGCTGCGAGTTCGGGAGCACTGTGGGGTTGCAGCGCAGGTGAATTTTTATTGCGTCACCCACTGGGCGTTTGCTGCTCTGGTCGAGCGCGCCTGGCAGGGCGAGCCGGGCCCAACAGCCCCGCTCGGGGCTGTGCGTGGCCGTGGCCTGGCGAGACTGACTGCACTATTTCTTATGCGCAGTAACCTGAGCTGTAAGTGGGCGGTGTGCCGGCGCGTGCGTGCGCTGAGGGCGGGAGGGGCTGCAGAGGTTCCCCGCCTGAATGGTCGAGCTGTGGTTTTGTGTGGCCCACCTGCATGTTTTGGCTCCTGCCCTTCTGGGCCATGAGTGCTTGTTCGCGAGGGCCAGTGTGCGGTTTAGGCTACAGTAGTTGCCTGTGTTATTATTATTTTGGACAGCCGGATGTGGTTTGGGAGCAGGGTTCAGTAGTGACGTGGTCCGCTCAGTAAAAGACCAGTTTTGCACCGAGCGTCTATGTTTCTGGAAAGCAAAATGAGCTCCCCCGGCAAGCATTTCAGTCAGGTCAGATGCGCAGCAGCAGTTTGTTGGACCAGCCCTCAGACTGCGCGTATGGTCAGCTCACCCCCTCGGTCAGAGTGTTGGTTATAGGCCGGGGCGGCACTTGGCCGAGCAGGAGGTGTATAGGTGGGTGTCTGCTCCATGTTGCCTGTGCAGGCGTGGTGTGCAGGTCGCATGTGCGCCTTGCGACTGCCTTTTGCTGTGCATGTGTTCTGCAGAATGCATGCAATCCGATGGCTGACCCGTGCGGTCCGCGCGCGCAGGACCTGCCCTGCCGTTGGCGGTCACGTTGCAGCAGCTCAGCGCGCGCGCGCCCACGGGCAGCAGAGCCGCCACATCGCTGGCCGCGCTGGCGGCGCTGCTGTGGCTCCTGTGCCTCCTGTCGGTTGGCCTGCCGGCGGGCAGCTCGGTGCTGCCGCTGCTGGCGCCTACGCCGCCGGCAGCGGCGCCGGCGACCATGACGCTGACCCTGACTGGTGGCGGCGGCGCGAGCAGCGCCGGCGGCAGCTGGAGCGCGGCGCCGGCGATGGAGCCGTGGGCTGGCCCAGTCGCCTGGGGCTGGCTGTTCCTGGCGCGGCTGGCGCGGAGGCGGCGCGCGGCGGCGGCCGGCCGGCGGGCCAGCCCCGGCAGCAGCAACAGCAGCAGCAGCACTGGCCGGGCGGCGCCGGCTTTGGCTCCCCCGGCTGGCTGCCCCTGGGCTGGGTCCCTCCTGCAGCTGCCGGCCTCGCCGGCGAGCTCGGGGGGCGAGGTGGCGGCGCTGCTGGCCTGGGCGGGCCCGCCGGGCGCGGAGGAGGGGGGGGAGCCGCTGCCCTGGGCGTTCTCGGGCGGCCTGGGCCTGGTCGAGCCGCCGGCGGAGCCCCAGCCCTGGGCGGACGCGCTGGAGCCGCTGCCGTCGCTGGGGCCCCTGGCCTGGCTGCTGTCGGAGGCCTCCGGGCTGCGGCCTACGGAGCCGCGCCCTATGGAGCTGCTGCTTACGGGGCCGCTCCTTTCGGACCCGCTGCTGCCGCCGCCGCCTACGGCGTCGGCGCCTATGGCCCGGGCCTGTACGCCCTCGGCTCCGAGCTCGGCAGCTTCGCCACCGCTGCCGGCCTGGCCGGACTGGGCGGGCTCGCCGCCGGCGTGCACCCCTATGGCCGCGGGGGCGGCGCCGGGCAGCCCTGGCGGCAGCCGGCGCCGGCGGGCTCGCAGGGCGCGCGCGGCGCGGGCGCCGGTGCCGACCCCGACGAGCTCTGGATGCCTGCCTTCCTCTCGGAGCTCTGGCCCGACGCGCCGCATGCCGCCGCCGCCGCCGCCGCCGCTGCTGCCGCCGCTGCCGTCCCCAGCTGCGGCGCCGGCCGTGCAGGCGGCGGCAGCCTCGAGTCCGACCAGGCCCTTGGCGGCGACGGCGCCTCGCGCGGCGCCAGCAGCGCGACCGGCATCGGCGCGGCCGACGCCGCCCGGCTCGGCAGCGCGGCGGGCGTCGCCGGGCTTGGCGGCAGCGACGGCAGCGGCGACGAGCGGCAGCTGCAGCCCTCATCATGACGCGTCGTGCGGGGCCAAGGCCGCCCGTAACCTGCAGTTCAACCCGCTGCGGTTGCCGCATGCGGGCGCCGGCTGGCGCGCGGGCGCGCGCCGCTATGCGCGCACGCCGCTGGCGGACGCGCTGGCGCCGCTGGGCGCGGCGCTGCTGGTGGCGCAGGCGTTCGCCGAGCAGCGCCTGGCGTCGCCGCTGGCGCCCAGCAAGGTCGTCGTCACCGAGGGCTGAGCAGCGGTGCGCGGGGGGCATGCCGCGGGGGCTGCATGTGCGCGCTGGCAGCCTGGAGGGTGCTTGGTGGTAAGCGGCTGTGCAGCCGTTTGCGGACATGCGGCTCGCTGGTTGCGCCAGGCGCTGTTTCAGCTGCGGCACCTCTGCTGCGAGTGTGTTGCTGATAGGCATGCAAGTTGCCCGCATGTTGCTGCATACCCAAACGGCCCGAGTGTGCATGCTGTGCCTCTTGTAATGAAAACGCCTGCCTGTGCAGCATGCGTGGGGCCCTCCTTTGGGGCTCCCTCGTGCCTTACGGCAGGTATGCAAAGGGCCGGTGTGCAGTGTATAGTGAGGCAATGGTGCACGGGATTTGACATTGGAGGCCTGATGTGCGCCCGCATGCGCGCAGGTGGATGATGGGCCTGTATGGCGTCGCAGCTAGAGGCATGCCGGCGCTTGGGGTGCTGCCGCTGGAGCCAGCGCCCAGCGCCCAGGCGCCCTGCTGATCAGGTGCCCAGGCCCGTCATTCCGTTGCGCGAGGTCGAGCGGGAGGCGGGGATGAGGATCTGCGCCACCTGCACCGCCGGTGGAGTCGGGGCGGTGCGGGGTGTTGCTGTACTTGCCAGAGCCGTTTTGCCTTGGTGCAGGACAAATCACATATGCAAAATTTATAAACGGGCGCGCACGCTCTGTGGCAGCATGCTGTGTGTCTATTACTGGGCGTGCAGCTTGTATTGGGAGGGCTTCGTTATATGGGTGCACAGCTTTGCTGCAATTCTGTGCATGTTCAACATCTTGCCCTGTCGCCGGTAGGAGGCCGTATGGTGCCCCACCTCCGTGCAGACTCGCGTGGTTGACTGAAGTCGGCGGCACCAGTGTGATTAGATGTATGTGTCGCGGGCGGTGCTGGCTGGCATCGTGACCCTGGCTGCGACTGCTCCTGCGAGCCGTCAAGGGCAGGGACAGGCGATTCTTGCTTTGTGTGGCACGTACTGCTTTGGCCAGCTTATACTTGCATGTTTTGCAGCTCGGTTGCTGGCGCTGTGCTATATCTGTGACGCGCCAAGGGTCAGTGCTTGTTGAGGCGGTGGGGAGCGTTTCGCACCAACGCAGCATGGACTTGGATGCTGCACATGTGTAACAGCAGAAGTGCGCTAGTGCCAATGCGCTAGAAAGTACCCTTTCACCGTGTACATATGCGCCTGCCACGGTTCTGACTGAGGCTTCACGGCATACAACAGGTACATGCAGCACACGCCGCAACCAGAAGCGGCAGACAGCGCTCAAGCGACAGGCACGGCAGCGCTTGAACAACAGTCACGCCGTGGCCATGCAATGCCTGAGCCTGCGCGGCAGCCCCTGCATCAGCCAGCTTGCCCGGGCAGAATTCCGGCAATATCACAGCTCGCCTGTGACGTCTGCGCGGTCCATGCCAGCAGAGACTGCCGTCTACCAACGCCGCCAGGCTATGCTGGCCTGGCTGCCTCCCTCCAGCTAAGATAGTGCGAGCGCCCTCGACCAAAAGCAGTGCGGCCGCGTCTGCATCAAGGCCGCGCCAGCCCGGGCCCCCCCTCCAGCTCCAGAAGAAGAATGGCAGAGCGCGCTCAGAAGTAGTACGGCAGCGTCTGCGTCAGAATGTAGCACCAGGCGACGCCGGCCAGGCCGCCGACGGTCCACCCGGCCGCAAACTGCTGGAAGCCGCCCGAGGACTGCGCGCGCAGCGCGCCGTTTCAGCATGGTGTCTCTCCAGGCTGGCCAGCAAGGCCGCAAGTCGAGGGCTGCCGGCTCATACGCATTGTCGTGTTTCTGCAAGCCAACACGCTTCCATGGAATGTGCACCACAATGGTCGGCGCAGCCTTGCCGCGACCGCTCTGGCCAGCAGCCGCCGCAGCGTGCACGCAGGCGAAAACTGCAGCCTCTGGACAGCAGCCCAGGGCACAACCAGCACCAGAGACCCACAGTGCACGTGCGGCACAGCAGCTGCATGGATGCCGTACGGCAGAGCAACACCTTGCGTGTCGCCCCGCGGGAAGGCGCGTGCATATGCGCGGCGCGCAGGGCCGGCACCTGCAGCGGGTCGCGCGCGACCTCGCGGCCCGACAGCGTCTTGACGCCCAGCGTCGGCGCGTCCTGCTGGAACTGCGTGGCGCCGTACGCGGTGAGCGCGAGCGCCAGGATAACGACCAGGCCCGCGCCCGCCAGGCAGCCAGCCTTCTCCGCGGTCTCCGCCACATTGCGCAGCGGGCCCAGCTTGATGAACGGGCCCGGCTGCCGCGCACGCGCGAGTCAGCGGGGGCGCGCTTCCGTGCAGGCGCCAGGTGTGTGCATGCAGGCGCCGAGCGTGCAGGGCGGCACAGAGCGCCACCAAGCGCAGCAGCCTGGCATGCTACCCAGGAGCGCCGCCGAGGACGGGCGGAGGCCGCGGGGCTGCGCTGCGGCCCTGCCGAGCGGCGTCGCCAAGCAGGGTGCGTGGGCAAGCGCGCCGCCGCGGAGCAGGTAAACACGCAGCGCGGCGCAGCGGCGGGGCCTGGGCGTGTGCGCCGCACCAGGAAGAAGCCGTGCGCGAGGCCGATCTCCACGCCGCGCAGCAGCGGCGACACGCCCGTGCGGTACGCGGGCAGGTTGGAGAGGTAGCCCGCCACGATCGGCGCGGAGGTCACCGGCGTCTCCAGCATCCTGCCGGCAAGGGAAATGGCCAGCTCTCAGCCGGCACGCTTTCGCACGAGGCGCGCCCTGGAAGGCGGTGCCTCGCTTGCCAAGACGCTACATGGTGGCAGGCCAGGAAGAGCGTGCGGGAGACGCAGCGCAGCAGGGCTGTGGCGCACCCAATGAAGGGGTCACCGTTGATGGGCTGCACCACCTGCGCGCGCACACGCATGACCAGGGTCAGGCACAGTGGTCAGCAGAACAAATACCGGCAGAGCAGTGCCGGTCAGGCAGCAATCGCTTGAGAAGGCCTTGCAGCAACATGCCCGAGCGCAGCAGCACCCTGCAGGAGCGGCGTGCGCTGACCGTTGTAACCAAGCAGCACATCACCGGCGCTATGCGGTGCGGCGTATGCACAGCGGGAACCTACAAAAGTGTGGGAGGCGCGGCGCATGCACATGCGCGCGCAAACAGGGCAGGCAGTGCGGTGCGAGCCGCAGCGTCCCACACGCTGCAGGCCTGCCTGCTTGCTGCTGCATGACAGCCAGCGCAGCTGCCCTGGTCCCTGAGCTGCCCAAGCCCGCCCGCCCGCCCGAAGAGCTGAAAAGATAAGATCAGATACACCGAGGCACGGCCAGCCCGAGGGCTCTGGAGCTGTCGCACACCTGCAACTTCTCTGCCCGCACGACGATGGCTGCCCGGCTGGCAGCGCCGGCACGCGCCGCTGGCCGCAGGCCGTTCGTGCTCCCGAAGCACTGCTTGCCTGCCATGCGGCCGGCGACTGCGCTGGTCGATGCCATAGCTGCGGCCATGGTGCTGACGCTGGTGCAAGGGTGCAGGAGGTGGAGGTGCTCGCCAGCTTTTCGCAGTACGCGTAAAAGGCCTGGCAACAAACCCTAGGGTCAATTGGGGCGAGTTGCAGTTCCTATATAACGACGTTCAGAGAACAGGAACGTCACTTGGCGCCAGTCTATGCGACAGTGCACCCCATCAGCTTCTCGAGGCTGGCCGTCTCCCCCGTCTAGCGGTGTCGGCGCGCCGTGGGACGCACTCAGCCTAGCGCTTGGTGCTGAACGCCAAATGACACAGCGCTGCTTATGGCCTCTGCGGACGCGAACGAACTTCTGGTCCCAGGTCAGTTCTACCATGCCCTGGTGGGCAGCATAACGGGGCATGTCAGAGCTGACTGAACCCAGAAGTCGCGCGCGTCCGCATAAACCATAAGCAGCACATATCATGGCGTGCTGACACCGCCGGACGGGGGACTGCCAGCCTGGAGAAGCTGCCGGGGTGCAGTGTGAGAGGCGATGCGCAGCTCGCGCTCAAGGTCTGGACCAACGTGTAGACAGTCATGGGGGAGTAAGGAGCAGATGGCCTGCTGGCGGGCACAAAGCTTGATCTGGCCTGGTGAAGTCAGAAGCTCAGCACAGAACAGCGTGTGATTCTGTCATGTGCTACAGCGCGCGTCCTGGCCTTCCCAAGTGCTCACGCAGGTCTTGCTTCCCTGCCTAGGCATGGGGAGCGTGTTGCCTCACACCTCCCTGCCTATGCCACAGGGCCTCAGACGGGCCCTTGCCCAGCCACGTGTGGTATCAACGTGTACAGCTGCCCCCACAGGACAAAAAAAGGCATACGAGCACCTAGGCGGCCCGGCGCTTGGCGGGCGCGGGCGGCGGCGCCTTGTACGTCTTGGCGGTGACGCGGCTGTTGAGCTGCTGCACCTGGCTCTTGTGCAGGCAGGCCAGGAACTCGGACAGCGTCAGCGTCTTGCCCGCGTTCAGGTCCGCGGTGCCAAACACCGCCTCCAGCTGCGCGCCCGCGGCCGCTTATCAGGCCAGCGGCGCGGTGCCGGCGCGGCCGGCGCCGCTCTGTGCTCGCCTGCTTCAGCGCAGGCTGCCGGGAAGCGCACGGCAGGGCGCCTACTGTGCGTTGGCACAGGCATGTGACTCTTCCCCGCCTCACCCGCTCCCGTGCCAGTGGGTTAGGCCACATGATGCTTGGTAGCCTTGCCAGAGCTGTGCTTGTTTGGACTTGCGGGCGGCCGTGCGCGGCGGGCGCGCCGCGCGCGCCTGCGAGTCCAGCAGCTGGCGCCCGTAGCGCAGGTACATGATATGCATCGCGTCCTCCAGCGTCACCGTCGGCCGCCCGCCCGGCGCGCTCATCACAAACTGCACCACGTTGAACAGGCGCCGCGGCTCGTAGCCTGCGCGGCCGGCCCGCCGGTCGCCACCCGACCCACCTTGCCGGCGCTGGTGTGCCCGCCTTTACGTCGAGTTTACTTAGCATAGCAAAAGCTTGTGCGGTGTATGCCACCGGACCTGCAATGGCATGCACAGCACACGCACAGACATGCCGCTCCCAGCCACCTGCAGCGCGCATGAGCACCCTCGCAGCAGCACCAGATGCCCGAGGCCGTCCGAGCGGCCGGCCGCGGGCTGCGGCTGCGCCTCCCAGCAGCGCCTGCGCTGAGCGCCGACACGCGCCCCGCGCGCGGAGTGCACAGGCGCGCCGGGCGGCGCGCCTGTCTGGTCGCTGCGGCACCGCTGGTACATGGCCTGGAACTCCGGCCACGTCAGCGCCTGGTCACAGTCCTCGTCCACCTCCCAGATCATGTCCTCCACCTCGGCCTGCGGCGGCCAGGCGGCGGGGCCGCTCGCGCCAAGCATGCTCGCCTCGCCATGGTCTGCTGTTGCGCAGCAGTGTTGCTGTGAACCAGCTTGCGCAGCGCAGCCACAGGCATCACTTGAGGGCCTTGCATCTATGCCGGTGGCTGGGCAGGTCCTACCGCAGAGCGCTCGCGCTGAGCCGCCAACAGTGGGTGAACGCCGCGGCAGGCGGGCCGCGCGCCTTGCGCGCGCGGTGGCTGAGCCGGGCAAGCACGCGGCCCAGCTCCTCCGCATCCAGGCGCCCGTCCGCCTTAGAGTCGAGCAGGTCGAACGCGCGGCGCAGCTCCGCGGCCTCGTTCTTCCTCGCAAAGCGCTCCTGCGCGCCAGAGTGCTCTGCGCCGTGCGCGGCCACCGCCAGCTGTGCCTCTGGGTCCACACTCCGACCACCTCTGCTTGTCACGCTGTCAGGAATTTAGGAGATGACTTACAGTGAAGCCCAGGGCGAGGTGTCTTCTTGTCTTTTGTACAGAGTGAGAGTGTCAGCGCGCGGGCGTCCAGGTGCAGGCAGGTCAGCACTACAGTACACTGCAGTGGCAGGCCTCGCTGGCGGGGCCAACGACTGTCAATATATCGGCGCTGCAAGGCTGCACTGGCGCTGGCAACCACAGAAATTTACGGCAGCAGCTGTTGCTGTGTATGAGGAGAGCCTGTGCCGCTGAACCTGAGAGCTACACCACAGGGGACCGCTTGGCAGCTTGCACCTTATTGTTTGGGGCCACCTCGCACCCGTGCGGCTGCGCTGGCCATCAGCCTGTGGCTATTCCACACAACGTACAGGAAGCACCACGTGCGGCGCCTGTGTTTGCAGCCAAGAACAGTACGCTGGATGAAGATGTCTAGGTTACAGCAACTCCACTGCTACTGCACTATGATGGCGTCCTCACCACTGCTACTGCGCACTGGGAGGTAGGCGTTTGAGCGGAGTTGCACACAGGGAGTGGAAGTCTCTCCACCCAAGGGCGGCGTTTGGTTTTAGAACACACAGGGTTGCTGGCGCAAGCCAACACACTTCACAGAGTGGCGACCACTCTGATAACCAGCAGCAGACCTGGAAGTGCTGGGCGAGGTCTGTCCCACATGCGCAGGCTGCCAATCAACTGACCTTGCCCTGCATTTCTGTGCGCTGTGCTGGCAGTGCTGCACTTGCAACCAGCGCGACTGCGGGCCCAGTGTGCGCCTCCTTAGTGGCATGGTCCGAGGTGCTCAGGCTGGCGCGGCGCAGCACCCTTTCCGAGATGGTGCGCATGCCGCGCGCCAGGCCCCCTGCCGCTACGTCCGCCGCGCAGTGCGTTATAGCCCAGGGACCAACTCCTGGTTCCTCATATGCTGCGGAATGGCATACCTGAGGTCAGCCGCTGCAAGCGCGGTCCCTCGCTGAAGAGGCGGGAGTGGGGCTGCGCCCTTCGCTCATCCCAGCTCTCGCCTCTCGCCACGCTGAGTCGCTTCTGCGCTAGCCTGATGCTATCAGCCCGCCCCTGCAAGCACGGGAGGCTCCTCACCAGCAGCCGAGCGGTGCTCCAGGCGGCTCTCCGCATCGAGGGCCTCCAGGTCCTGGGCAGCGTTGTGTGCTTGTGCAGCGTGTGCCTACCTGAACGCCCAAGTCTGTAGGCGGGTCAGCACGACCAACCTCCTCTGCGTAGCTGGCCTGCTCACTCGCAGTGCCTGGCTGGTTTAGTGGCGTGGTGTCAGCGGGGTCCATCGCTCGGCCGCGCTGCGTGCTTGCGGGCTCTAGCAAGCGCGCCGACGCAGGGGCATCGGTGTGCAAGCTGCCCTCACGCCTGCTTGTGCGCGAGCTGCCGTGCCCAGCACGGACTGGTAAGTGCGGGGGACCGGTCAAAGGTCAGGCTTGCAGCGCGCTTGCGCGTCAGCCACAGCCTCAAGCATGCGTAGGCCTGTACTAGTGGCGCTGTCACATGCACCAGGAAGGCAAGCAAGGCCGGGCTCTCTCCTATATCAACATCACGGTTCGTTTGCCTCCCTGTAGGCTCCCTTTCAGCGCTGGCCTCATTGAGCCTAATTAGGGCAAACTGGACCTTGCTTGCCAAATGCATGCATGCATGTCAAGGGCAGCCCTACGCCCCGGGGGGCATGAACCAACGGCGCACAAAGCCAATTGGCACGCCAAGGAAAGGCACAGCGCGCAGCACAGGTGCTGCGTACTGCTCGACGACCGCCCATGCCTGCACGCGGCACCAGGCACTCTGGCTGCTGCATGGTGACGAGTACCGAAAGTTTGCACGCACTCAAGGGTGGTCTGCATCTGGTCAACCAAGTTGTATACGGTAGACAGCCATGAGGCAGTCAGGGGAGTGCCTGGCGGTGATACGCGGCAGAGTCTGGCGACCAGTAGCGCATGGGGAGGTAGTTCTTCCACATGTAGAAGGCCCTGCATTGCCACCAGCGCACCGTCAGGTGCCGGCAAGCACATTCCATTATGATATTAAACCCTGTTCCCGCCTGCCATGGCGAGCTGAGGCGGCACGCGCCTGTCGGGGCACGCATAAGCTCCTGCTGCCCGCCGCGTGCCAGTTGCAGGTGCCCGGCAGGCCGCTGCACAGACGCATGGCTTTCGACAGCACCGTCCCCCAGGGCAGGGGCTGAGGTCGGCGCTGCAGGGGCTGCGCACAGTAGGATGCTGCGCCACGCCGTGAAGAGCGCCAGGAGGAGCAGGACGCCCGTCCCGATCTCGGCGTAAGCGTTGACCTCCAGCGCCTTGGCCTGCGATCCGATGCTGGGCGGTCAGGGCCCCCAGGCGCCGCCATCTACTGAGGCACTGGCTGCGCAGGGTCGCGGCAAGCGCGAGCATGGCATCCCTGGCCGCCGCACGCCGGGGTTGCCGGCCAGCTACCGCATCCCTGAGATGTCATCGGCGCCCCGCGCAGGCGGCGGCCGCCACCCCGTCACCTTGCAGAGGATGTAGGAGAAGCAGGGGCGCGGTGCAGTTGACAATCCGCCGCCTGCAAATGCGCACGGGCGCGCTCGTGTGCGCGCCTGCCGCGCGAGCAGCCACGCGTGCAGGCGCCCGCCGGTGCGCTGCCACAGGGGCCTGCGCCCGACCTTGCCCGCAGCAAAGGCCATGGCGTGGTACAGCGCCAGCGTCGTCGTCGGCACGATTGCCTGTCGCGCGGCGCCGCACTCGCTCACCGCTTGCTTTGGGTTGGCAACGCAAGCAGCTGTTGCCGGGGTGTGGGCCTGGAAGGGGGGCAGGCGCAGGGCCGTGTCGGGGTGGCTGAGCTGCACAGCCCCCTGTAGCAGCCGCGCCGCTGTTTTCAGACACAGGCCTTCCCTTGCCGCTGCGCGCCTCAGCAGGCAGTCCTGTAAACACGCCTGCTCTCATGCAGACCCCTACCCGCAGCTCAGCCGGGGCGTTATCGAGCGCGGAACAAGCGCCGCAGCCAACGCCTTCTGCCGCAAGCCCTACATAGGGTCCGAGAGCGCCCACCCCGGCTGCCGACGTGCGCCGTGGGCCGCACTCACCAGGACCATGGGCCGCGCGGTGAGCATCATGAGCGCGAGCAGCATGTACTGGCAGTCGGTCGACGGCATGGCCGACATCGCGTACTGCTGCAGCGCCGCCAGGTTCGGCTGCGGCCAGCCGTGCTTGAGCACCGTCTGCGCGGCGCGGCAGCCGCGGCGGCTCAGCTCCGCCCCAGCACTGGGGAAAGATGGGTGTGCGGGGGACGGCACAAGCGGCAGGACCAGGCACGCCCGTCGTGTGACCTGTGTGGACGTGCGCGCTGGCGGCCGCTACGCTCGGCGTGCCCTCACCCGGCAGCATGAGGCTGCCCTGTATCACGCACTGCAGGGCGCTGCCGCTGGGGGCCAGGCCTCACGACCTCCCCGGTCCACACGCCTCTCCCTGTCCATGCATGCGCGGGCGCCCTGCTGGCAGGGCGCCCCCAGGGCGCGCCTTGGCGCCGTGCGCGAGAGCGGCGACCGCCTGGAACAACAGCCAGGGCCGCGCGCCCCACGCGCGCACGGGCAGCAGCACCGCGGCCGCCAGCACCAGCTGCGCCGCGTGCAGCGCGAACAGCGCCGCGCCCGGCTCGCGCCGCGCACCGGCCAGGCCGCCGCGCGCCGCGCGGGCGCCCGCCTCCGTCGCGCGGCTTCCCCACTCCTGAAGCACGAGCCGGATCAAGATGCTACCCAGGGGTTTGCTGGAGTGATACGTTTGTGCGCAGGGCAAGCGCCACGCCGCCACCTTCAACAGGCGCGCGGGGGCTGCTCAGGCCTCGGGCCCCGCCGCGCTGCCGCCAGGCACCTTCAGGCTCTGCAGTGCTTCACGGGAGGTGAAGTGTGGGGTGCACCTGCGCCCAGGCAGCCGCGCGCGCACCGACGCCGGCCGGCAGCCACCGGCGCCAGCCCGCGCCCGGGGCAGGGGCATCAGGCGGGGGTGGCGCGGCCGCTGGCTGCTTGCCGCGTGCAGGCTCGGGCGCCGTGCCAGCGGGCGCGGGCGGGTCCACGTGCGCGCTTGCGCCGTTGCCCCCGAACGGCGCAGGCGCGGGCTCAGGCGCCGCAGGTGCTTGCGGCGCTGGCGCAGAGCTGGGGTCCTGCTGTGCGCCGCGGAGTGTGTTCACGCAGGTCTGCAGTGTAGGCACTGGCGGACGTTGCACGAGGGAAAGCGCAGCGGCGCACTATGTTTTTCTGGTACCACTTGCGCTTCAGACGCTCGACGATGGCAGCTTTGTCGCCCTGCGGCACCTCGACTCTGGCAAAGTAGCTGCGCCAGCGCTCGTCGGCCTCAAAGTCGAACGCCCTGCACGGCGTGCTTGCATTGGCATCTCTCTCAACTCCCGCCAAACCTGGCTAGCTGTGCACCGCCGTGGCATCCAGGCGGCGCGGCCTAGCAGCACTGCAGCGCCAGCGGCTGGGGCGCACTCAAACGGCTTGTCCGCAGCCATGCTCCGCCTGCCTGCCGCTACCACGCTCTTCAGCTGTCAGGTTGCTGCACGCACTTGGCGCTGCGAGCTGGCAACGGGGCGGGAAGAAGGAAGAAGGCAGGCAGAAGGGCTTTCCAACCCGGGAGGGAATACGCATGGCCTCGCGGCTACGCCCAGTACTCTGCGAGATGATGGCCAGCCTGAGCCTCCCCTGCTGATCAGCGTGTGCGTACAGCAGCCCGTAGCATTGGCAGGGACTGCAGCGCGGCAGCAGCGATGCCGCAAGCGCGGGTGCCCAAGGGGCAGCCGGCCTGCCTCGCGGACCGCGACCCCAATCGCTTCTTCTGCCCGTACGAGGGCTGCAACCGCAGCTTCGCGGAGCTGTGGCGGCTCAAGGTGCATTACCGGGCCCCGCCGGACGTGCGCGGCAGCGGGAAGGAGCGGGGCCACGGCTGCGAGCTGCAATTCTGCCCCAAGTGCGGCAAGGAGCTCAAGGCCGGCAAGCATCATGTGGGCTGCTACGCGGGCCGCGCGGCGCCGCGGCACAACGCGGCCAAGCGGATGAAGATGGTGCGTCGCCTGATCGGCCGGCTGCCCGGTGTGCCGGCCGCTGGGACTTCTCGGCGGGCGCTCTGGCTGCCACTCACGCCGTGCGCTGGGCCCCGGCTCCAGGTGGGGCCAGCGAAGCGGCCTGATGTCGCAGCGGACTCAGCCGGAAGCCCCCTAGACGCTTGTACTGCGTCAGACCGGCGGCAGATGCCGCACGGACGCAGCCTTGTGTGCCCTGATGTGGCTATGTGTCAGTCTGCCCTGCTAAGCTGATGCCACTAGCTCCGCGGGCCCGCGCGGCGCACGCAGTGCGTCCGCGGCGCTTCAGTGCTTGCGATGATGGGCGCCTTCGCGCAGCTCGAGCGCAAGGCGCTGACAGCGGCAGTGCCCTGGTACCTGGCGTGCGGTGGCGACCCAGGCAGGAGGCGTGGGGGTCTGACGTGCATGCGCTCGGACCGGCGGGCCGCCAGCGCGCCTTGCTCGCGCCGCGTCACGGCGACCGGCCAGTCTGAATTGGACGGCCGCCGCGCCTGGCAACACGGCTGCGGCGCCAGCAAAGACAGTCGCGGCCAACGTAACGTGCGTGTGTCTGGCCTGATGGGCTGCGCCCGCACGCGCGCAGGGCGAGGACGACGGCGACGCGCCCAAGGCCGCGCCGCGCGGCCTGAGCAGGGACGGCGAGTGGCGGCCCGGCCGCGCTGAGCCGGGCCGGCGGTCGGGCGCGCGGCCGGCGCCGCGCGCGCGCTCGCACTCCCCGGAGAGCAGCGACACGGAGGAGCAGGTCCTGCGCATGGCAAGGCGCGCGCCCGCACGCACCCACAAGCGTTGCCGGCATGCGCCCAGGGCAGCGAGAGACCAGGGCAGGGGCGCGTCACGCATGGCCGGGAGCAGGCCAGGGCCGCGGCGGCCAGCTGCTGAGCGCAGCCTGAGGGCAGTTCGCGCGGCAGCCAGCATGCGCTGCCGGCCGCGGGTGGCGGCGCGACCTGTCTGACCGCAGGCACGACCGCGCGCGTGCAGGCAGCGCAGCAGGCGCGTCGCCGCGAGCGCCGCCGCGAGCGCCGCCGCCAAGACGGACTCGGGCGGGTACTCGGCCGCGCGCGCGCCGCCGCGCGGCGGCGGCAGTTGCTGCAGCAGCGGCCGCATGTCGCCGCTGTCGGACGCGCCGCGCGACGTCGAGGACGACCTGTGCGCCGCGCCGCCGAGCCCGTCCAAGCGCCTGCACAGCGCGCTGAAGCCGGAGCTGTCGGCGCGCCAGCTGGTGCGGCCTCGCAGTCAGCGCCGCCTACCTGCGTGTGCCTGTGACTTTGTGACCTGTACACACCCTGTCGCGGGTGTCGTGCTTGCGGTGATGCTGCGGGCGACGCCGCGCCCACTGCAGTAGTCTGCGGTGGCTTGAGCACAGGGGCGGCGCAGGCGCCGCCGACGTCGCCGGCGCACTTTGCGCTCCCGCCGCGGCTGGCGTCGCCGCTGTCGGCGGGCCCGCGCGCCAGCGACAGCCCTGAGGCGTTCCTGTTCGACTACGGCCTGCTGGACGGCGGCCGCCGCGCGCCGATGCCGACCAGCCCGGCGCTCAACCCCAACCTGAACCCCGCGCTCAGCCTGGGGCGGATAACGCACACGTCCGAGCTGACGGATGTGCGGCGCCCGGCAGCTCGCGTCCAAGAACCCTGTGATCATAAAGCTTGTGATGCCACGCAGTGCTGCAAAATGGCGCGGCTGTGCGGCTGCGTCTGGGCACTTGGTGAAGCTGGGCTGAGGCAGGGGCCTGCGCATACCCCTCCTGTTGGCTGCCATGGAGTGCAGTGCGCCCAGGTGCCGCTGAGCAGGCGCGCGGGCGCACGGCATGCCTAGAGGCGCCAGCAGGCGCTGCAAGGGCGCCCCTGCGTGCGCCGCGCCTGCGCGCCTGGGCGCCAGGCAGCAGCAACATGCCACACAGGGGACCACCTCGCCGCGGCGGGCGCGACGACCTGCAGTCTGCCATGCGCGCAGAGCCTGGCGCGGCTGGCAGGCGCCAGCGGGAGCGGCGGCGCGGGCCTGCTGCACGCGCTCTTCCGCGACGACACGGCCACGCCGCGGCGCCTCGCCGCGCAGCTGCACCACTGGGATGGCGCCGACGACCTGGTGTCGGCGGAGGCGCACGTGCGCCCCGCCGCCATGCGCCAAGGCAGGGTGGGCTTGGGGGCTGCTGTCCACGGAACCACAGAAGCGCATTTGGGCAGCGGCACCAGCGGGCGGAAGCGCGCGGCAGGTCCAGGCTCTGCACAGGCTCGCATGCGTGCATGGCATGCTTGGGAGATTGCGTGTTCGCGGCGTGCGCGCCATGTACAGGGTCCCTGGGCACAGGCGGGCGCCGCGGACGTTGCCGGCTTGCACAGCCTGACAGCAGGGAGCAGAGGGGCAGACGCGCACGCGCTCGGTGGGCCGCCGTGCGCGGACGATGCACGCACCGCGTCCAGCTCACGCGCTTCTGCGCGCCCGGCGGGCGCAGGTGGCCGACGCGGCGCTGCGCCTGGCGGCCGGCCTGCCGCCGCCGTCGCCTTTCGCCGCGGTCGGCGCGTCGCCGTTCGGGCCGCCGCCTGCGGCCGCGCCGGGCGACGGGCTGCCGGCCGGCGCGGACGTGTTCATGGCGCCGGTGCATGCGGACGCGCCCGCGGTGTCGCCCGTCAGCGCGCATCAGGTGCGGGCCCGGCACATGCGGCGGGGGATGGCAGGCGGCCCCAATGGTGGGGCCTGGAGACTTTATGAGCGATCTGGCAAGGCCGCGGCATGCGTCCGGGCGCCAGCAGCGGATGTCACGGCGGCGCAGCCATGTTGCCACCCATCGGCAGCGGCTGTGGGAGACAGCCGGACGTGCGCAGGTATCGTATGAATTTGAGCACCGGAGCAAACGCATGCATGTGCATATGTGTAAGATTGCGAGTGCTGAGCGGAGCCGAGCGCATTGCGAAATGCGCGCAGGAGCGCGACTTTGACGCGCTGCTGAACATCCTGGAGCGCAGCCCGGTGCCCACCAGCATGCCGCGCGTGCCGAGCGCGCCGGCGCACCGCGCCGCGACCGCGCATGGCCCCGCGCCGCCGCCCGCGCCGCGGCACGCGCCCGGCGCGCATGGGCTCGCCGCCGACGGCGACTGCCTGGCGCTGCACGCGTCGCGCCCCGGCGGCGGCGGCCGCACCGTCCTCACCGGCGGCGAGCTGCTGGCGCTCCGCGCGCAGCACGGCGGCGGCGCCGGCGTCACGCGCATGGTCTCGGCGGGCAGCGAGTCGCTGCTCACGCTGGACGGCCCCTACTGTGGGGGCAGCGGCCCCTTTGGCGGCATGGCGTGCATGGTGTCCGCGGCCAGCGAATCGCTGGACGGCCACTTCGGCGGCGCCGCCGGCCGCCACGGCGGCAAGCGCGTCCGCCTGACAAGCGCGGCGAGCGACTCGCTGGCTGCGCAGCCGGCGGCGCGCGCGATCTGGGCGGCTGCAGGCCCTGGCCCGGGGTACGGGCCGGGGTTTGCCGGCGGCGCGGAGGACGCCGCAGAGGCCGAGCTCGGCCTCGCCGGCCGCTTTGACGCGTGGCTGCCCGGCGAGAGCTGGGACGCGCTCAGCAGCGGCGAAGCCGTGCCGGTGCGCGCGCCGGCTCCCAGCGGGGCGCAAGCCTGGCGGCGTCCCCCTCGCTGCAGCCTTGCATGCGCGCACGCGCGCATGCTGTGGCGTCGGTCCTCGCGCATCTGCCTATCGCGCTGTCACCATGTCTGCCTCAGGCTGTGGAGGCTGAGCATGGGTGCCCTTGTGGAGCCATGCAAGGGTGCTCTGTTATACAATGCGCTATCCAAGCTGCGTGTGAACAGCCCAAGTGCTGCATCTACCGATGACCCCATGTGGCGTGCCACCGACACCTCTCAGCACCTCCTGCCAGCACTTGACGCTGGCACACAGAGGCTGCAAGCGCTCAGCAGGGGCGCCAATCGCGCAGGCCTGGACGCCGCGCGCGCGCGGCAAGCCTGCCATGGCGCCGCCGAACGCACGCGGCGAGCCCGAGCCGGCGCGCGGCGCGCCGCCGACGCCGCTGCCGGAGGCGGTCGCGCGCCGGCGCTTCAGCGCCGAAAGCGAGGCCCTGTGCGGGCCCACTTTACCTGCGCTGGCTGTGTTACGCTGGCCGCGTGTGGACTGGTGACCAAATGGTTCCCGCCACACGGTTCCCGCCCGGGCGCTGACATGCGATACCCGTGGTGGAAGGGCGCCGCCAAGCCACCCATGCCTTTTAGCGCTTGCTCCTGACTGGTGATATATCGGCGGCCTGGACTGCTCGGGGGCACCGTGGGCATGCGCTGCATCATGGGTGCTGCAGCCAGGGGCGGCCCGGGGGGCCGGCCGATTGTGCGCTCCGCAACCCCACCTGCGCACTGCTGTCTCTGGCTGAGAGTGCTCTGTGATACCGAGCGGCCCCGCCCCTAAGCGGCGCCTCCGGTGCGCAGGGCATGGGGCGATGCCGGCAGCTGCATGCTGCTACGGTGAGGCGCACCGAGCCGGCAGCCGCCGATCCGAGCCAGCAGCCGCCGAGGCGGGCGCGGCAGCCGCGGCGCGGCTGGGCCGATGGGATGCCGATTTGCTGGGGAGGGCAGGCCGGCGCTTGGAGCCTGATCGGAGGGCCCGGGCGCTTGGCCACCGCCGGAGCGGGGAATAGGCAGGCGGCTGCACCAGCAGCCGCCTGCCACACCCGCCTGCTGCACCGTCCGGCCTTGGCGCCCCTCGACCTTGCCCTGCACCCCTGTGCTAAGGGCAGCCTTGGCGGCACGCACATAACGCTCTGTGCGTGCGGCAACGGCCGGTGCAGCAGCAGATTTCTCCCCCAACGGCCGCCGCTGGGGCGCTAGCGCCGACCGGCGGCAAGAGCGCGCCTGAATGCGCCGCCGGGCCAGGTGGAGCCGTGTGCTGAAAGGGGCAGGGCAGGGCTGCCGAGCCAGGATGTGGGGCGTCACAGGGTTGGCTGGCCAGGGTACGTTCAAGCTGGGGCGGAGGCCTCACGCCTCGGCTAGAGTGTAATGTGCCGGCGGGGTCGCATGCTCTGCCTCAAGACGCAGGAGCGGTCATGTGGTGCGGCCTGTCGCAGGCAGCACGGGCTTGGGTCCTGCGCCGGTGTAAGCCACACTGGCGGCCGAGTAATGAGCCAAGAGCCCTCTGGGGCCTGGGCGTGTGCATGAAACAGGCCTCTGTCCGCATGCGCAGCCCACGAGCGCCCCGTCACCTGCACACCATGCAGGCACTTGGCGGCCAGTGTACTCGCTTGAAGGGCTAAGGCTTCATATGTCGCTTGTGTACGAGTCAGGCATTGGGTTGCTTGGCGGTAAGCGCTGTTTGGAAAGCTGGGCGCGCGCATGACAGCGACGAGGGCGCTTCTGCGCTGGGGGGAGGAAGTGTTTGCTGGCAGAGCACTCTGGCGCCTCTGCATCTGTCCGGCCTGCTGTACCATGAAGACGTGTGGCGACTGAACCGTGTGCTGCCTCTGTATTTTGGTTACGTGCTCGTGCATGTGGCTATGGGCATTTTTAAGCATGGGTACCGGTGGTGTCGCGCAGCCACACTAGCTCATACGGGCGTGCAGGATGTTGGGGAGTCCACCGGGTGCTCGTAGCTGCTGGTGGCTGCGGTCGCACATTCATTGTCCATGCTCGCTCATCTCATGTCGAGGAGCGGAGGCACAGATGAGCAGAGAGCAGCCAGCTTGTGGTGGACTGGCAAGACACATGGAGGCTGCACTGTCAGTGCCATCACACGACGGGCAAGCCTGCGCACGCACGGCACGGCCGAGGCGCCCACTGTGTCTCTGTGCGCGTTCACCCTCATCTCCATACCCCCCTCTGCTACTGCAAAGCTGCCGAGCGTCTGGCTCCGCCGCAGAGGCCCCGTTCGGGGCCCCTCCCTTGGGAACCACTCTGCAGGGCACTCACTGACAGCTACCTGCAGCTGGACGCTTGGACTTGAGCTCAAAGGCAGGCGCTTTTATGCTTTGGTACAAATTATGTAATGCCGCGCCAGGCGAGCCCGCTCACGCACGCGCCCCGGGCCGGCCGGCGCAGCGCCGCGCCTGATGGGGTTGAGCGCGATAGGGTCTGCGGCCACGCGCGGCCACGAGTACCACAGCGCAGTTGTTGCCACCTGCCACGGCCGGGCCATCGTGCGCGGCAATGGGCCGCCGAACTTGCGGCGCTGCCAGGCGTCCAGGCCCCAGGCCAGCGCGGCGGTCGCGGCCACGGCTGGCACGACCTTGCTCGCGGGCGCCTGCGCCATGGAGCTTCTGCTGCCGAGGAGGGGCCGGCGGTCGCACAGCGGGGGCGGCGGGTGTTGGCCGCGCGGTCCGCTGGGCTGTGCAGCAGGCAAGTGTGCGCCAGGCAATCAGTTTCAGGTAAGCAGGCTGTGCTGGGCAAGACAAGCCCTAGCATGCAACCCTTGCACAACATGGTCAGTTCTTCATGCTAGGACCGCCTGCGCGGCATGGAGCACTTACATGTTGGCTGGCTCACGGTGGCAAGCGTCTGCGTCTGGCGAGCATTGCCATGCCCTCTGACGCATGATGCAGGCCTGCAACGCAACTTCTAGCAGGCACCTATCAGATCCACAGCCACAACTACCCTCAGAACCCATGCCATCGCCAGCCAGCACAAGTCTGAAGTCCGCTACCAAAGCCATATGATCACACGTGCGCGCAGAACCAGCCAAGGGGCGACGCGGCAAAGCAGCGTACCGCTAGCGCAATTATTATTGATACAAACGAGTCATACGTGGGTGCGCTCTGTCTTCAGACAGAGGACACCCAGGTGTTGCTTAATCCCGGTCTAAACTTTGGCGCCACTTGCCACCACCCCGCCGCGCTCGCAAGCGGGCGCGGCCAGTCTGTCGTCACCCAAAACAGCCGGCCATGAGGGGCGCAGGCTTGCTGTCCCTCCCCTCAGGACCTGCTGGTCCAAAGCCCGCGTCCGCTAAAGGCCTGCCGCTGCCTGAGGCGGGTTTGAACGAGCTGCGGGCGGCTGCGGCCTGCCTCCCACAGGAAGCCATCACGGCGCCTGCCTGTATAAGCTAGTATGCCGTGACGCGGTGCTGCAGCACCAGCTGGTACGCCTGCCGCTTCTCGCGCAGCCAGGCCATGGCGCGCTGCCCTGCGCCGGCCGGCGCTGCGTCCGCGGCGCTCGCCAGCCGCCCGCGCAGCCGGACCAGCTGCTCGGCCGAGCGCTGGTGCACGCGCGCGCGCAGCGCCTGCAGCTGCGCGCCGCCGCGCTGCAGCCGCGCGCTCGCGGTCTGCCGCAGCGCCACGGCGGCCGGCGCGGCTGCGGCCGGCGCGCTGGCGCGCTGCAGCTCTGGCGCGCAGGTCAGCGGCGTCCCCACGGAGCCTGCCGCGAGCGGCGCGATGGCCTGCGGCGCTGACGCGGCGCGGGGCGCAGCCGCAAGCGGCGCGCTGGCAAAGGACGGCGCGGGTGGCGCGGCCGGCACGGCCGAGATGTGCTGGAGCTTGCCGCCGGCGCTCCAGCGCAGGTATGCGCGCTGCGGCGCGCGGTACACGTGCCTGAAGGAGCCGGCCCACCAGGCGCGGGCAGCGGAGTCGCGGAAGACAAACCTGACCACCTGCAGCGCGCCACGCAGCGTCAACGCACCACAGCTCCACGCCTCCACGCAGGAACTGCTCAACGACACGTGAGAAGCTGGCTGGGGCAGGCCGCACGACAGCCGCTGCTTCGGCGCGGGCTGCGGGCGCGCACGCGGTGGCCCTTCCGGTAGATGCGACCAAATCCATAGACCTTTGCGACCACCAGGACCAGTGCCTTCTTCGCCAGCCACAGCGCCGCAAGCTTCCCCACCAGCGGCACGGGCATGGCCGGCGTAGCAGCGCGGCCTGCCAAGCAGAGTCAGCGCTGCGTGCTGAGGTGGGTGTGGTGCCCTTCGGTGGTGGCTTATGAGCACAGACTCCTCAGCGGAGTTGGAGTCTGTACTCAGTACGGAGTGTACTGTGTGTTTTCCACGCGGAAGGTGGCAGGCCTTTGATGTTGCACACCCGGTGACCGCCCTTAACAGGGCGAGTTACGGTAGGTCACAAACTACTTTTCTTTTTTGCTGCTGAGTGCGAAGGCTGTGACGGCTGTTACGTGATCCAGAGCTTGCTTGTATACATACAGGAGGGTGTAGCGCTGCTGGTGCGTCCCTGTTCGCTCGTCTGGGCATGCAGCTGAGGGACGCGCAGAAATAACTGCTGAGCATGTGCGCTGATGCCTGTATCAGCTGCGTCAGCCTGTGTATGGGCTGCGGGCAAAGTCGTAGCCCTGGTCCTGCATCCCCTTGTAATGGCTTGCAAGCAGACAGTCTGGCTTTCACATGGAGCACTTTATCAACCCACTGCGTGTTTTTTGCACTTGTGGACGCAATGTAGCTTTGGCTGAGCTCAAAACGAGCAGGTGCCGGGGTGCAGGGCGTGTGCGCTGTGAGATACCCAGGGCAGCTGGGGGCGACGGGCGGCCCAACTGCGTGCCTGCGGCAGCGGTTGCTGCCATGGCAGCCTCCAGCTCGCGCCTGATGGCGTTTTGGAATCACCCGGCTGGGCCCAAGACCATCCACTTCTGGGCGCCCACGTTCAAGTGGGGCATCACGCTGGCCAACATTGCGGACTTCTGGCGCCCGGCGGACCGCATCAGCTACCCTCAGCAGTGCGCTGTGACCGCGACGGGCATCATCTGGTCGCGCTTCAGCACGCAGATCACGCCTGTGCGCCACCCAGCCTTGCTCTGCCTGGCTGTGACCGTGAGGGGGTTGGCTGTTATATGCTGAGCCGTACTTTGCTGCCCAGCGCACTATTCATTGTGGCAAAAGCTGACGGCCTTGTGCTGTGCAGGTGAACTACAACCTGTTGACGGTGAATGCTTTTATGGCCGTCACTGGCATTTACCAGCTCAGCCGGAAGCTGCGATTGGATTACGGTGAGCAGCTGGGCTTGGCACCAGAGGTGCCGCTGCCCAAGGCCCCGTAGTGAGAGCAGCAATGCCATATCACATGCTGTTTGTGCTTGCTGTCAATGCTTTAGACACGCTTCACATGGTACATTGTCCAGGCGTTTGTTGCTAGCAACGGGAACACTACTAGCGTCCTGCATGCCATCGTCTGCAGTGTTTGTTCTACACTCTGGTTAACCTCGTGGTGGGCTGTGCTGTAATGCATGTCGAAGGTGAAGCTGAGTTTCCCTTTGCGCAAGGCCCCGCTCCTGTTGTCATACTATCTCTCATGTTGCCGGACTATCTCCATGGGCTCTACTTGATGCTGCTGACCAACATGCCTTACATTGCAGACTCCCTGGGCAGGGCCATGTCTATGTACGGCAAGCAGCGAGGCAGCGCACTACACGTAGTCATCATGCAGGGTGGACACACCTCAGCCAAAGCCAACCCCTGTGTGTGTAACCGCGCACACTACTCGCAAGCATGCGATGAGCCCTCGCCCGCAACGGGCTCCCTGTGCAGTCGCAGAAGAAAGCTTGTGGCCGTACCACACAAGGAACCAATTCCGCCCTGACCGTGCTCACACGCTGTGTGGCCCCGGCCATGTGAAGGCTAGCAACCCGGGAACATGCAATAGTGTCGCGCCTCAGGTCAGCCCAGCGCCAGAGCGGGTCGCCCGACATGTCCCCACTCTCTCTGGAAACCCAACGCCCACTCCCCACAGAAATGCGCATGAGGCCGCACACTCTCGTGAGCGCAGTGGGCCGAAGGTGCGCGTGATCATGCAGCGCACCCCAGCAGTCGCGGCAATGCGGGTAGCGAGGCAAAAGGCCCCGTGTCAAAGACACGCCGCAGAAACTGGGCGGAACAAGAACAAGTCTCAAAGCCTGCAGACTGCTGTCCCACACGAGCCAGGGCCGGGAGAAGCTCTGCATACACACAGACATGCACACTTGACGTGATATGTCCCAGGCCCTGCAGGACCTGCCACAGCGTGCCATGCACGGAGGGCGCCCGCCCACTCCCCACCCCAAGCCCGCAAGGCCCCAAGAGCACTCAGGCGGCGAAGCTGCCAAAGCGGCCACGCTGGACCCGTGCATGAGAGTCGGAGCACGAATCAGTCCTGTGGCGGAACGCCTTGCCGCACGATGTGCACGACCGAGTTAACAAGTGTAGGCAAACAGACAAATTGCTCCGCCAGTTATGTGTCCTCCTTGCAACACCATTCAGCAGGTTGGGTGCCGTTCAGCGAACTCACCAGCCCTGCCGCAACACACACCAGCACACACAAATGCCTGGCACGTATCAGCTGACAAGCTTGTTCAAAACCCACTGTGTACCACAGCCCTCGGCCAGTTGACGTATGAACTGGTGGTGCCGCCCAGCTACTGCTCACTCGCGCCGGCCAACAGCGCTGGTGAGGCACGCAGAGTGCCGGCGCTACAAGTCGCGCCGCTTGGCACGTCCATCGCGAGCGGCGTCCCATGCGGGCGCCCCAAATACAACAGACATTCGTTATCACGCCGATGGCATCGCTCGGCTGCTGCTATGCGTTAACAAGCTGTCGCTGTCATAAGCGCGGGCCCGCTGCCACCGCGCGCGGCCGCTGCAGCTCCCGCTTGAGGCGATGCGGCACGTATCAGGTCGCGGGTGTGCCGGACAGGCCGTGGCCCGCGCTCGACCAGGCGCTTGCAGCGCCGCCGGGCGGCTGCTCGTAGGCGCCCGCCGCCGGCGCCGGCGGCGCCGACGGCACGCCAGTGGCGCGCGCCTCCTCTGCCCCGCCCTTCTTGCCCATGCTCGTGAGGCCCAGGAAGCCGCCGCGGCGCTTCTGGCCGGGCACGGCCTCAGGCACGTTCGCAGGCGGCGCAAGCGCGGGGTCGGCGGCGCCGTAGCCGCTGGCGGTGGGCGTCGAGCCGTAGCCGGGCGACCCGGTGGCGCCGACGCCGTTGTTGTAGCCGGAGCCGGGCGTGTGCGCTGCGCCGGGCGTGCCCAGCGCCGAGTCGTGCCCGGCCTCCACATCGCGGTTTGGGTACGCGCCATACTTGCTCTCGCCTGACGCGTGCGCATGCCTCGAGTCAGGAGGTGCCTCTAGTGTGAAAAATGTTTGATGGTTGCCGTGGAAAGCAAGCTCTTGCAACTGCTGCGCCGCTGCTGCTGACAGTAAACAATTTACCTGTGCCTCCGATGATGTGCATGTACCTAAAGTAAACTTGCAAACGTCTGGGACGCAGGACTCTAGAGCAGCAGGACAACATGCAACACCACAGTAAATACAAAGTCCCCGACACGTCAGTCAACTGGGATTAGACCAGCAGGTGCGTGGGGTGCGCACCAGCAGCGGTGCCCGCGCCGACGCCGGCGGCGGCGGGGCCCATGTCTGCGCCATCGCGTTTGTCGCGGCCAAACCAGCCGCGGCGCTCAGGCGCGGCCGTGCCCACAGGCGCAGCGGCGGACGTGGGCGTGGCAGTCGGCGACGTGGCCGGCAGCGTCTTGGGGCGCTTGGACGGCATGCCTGCAACACACCTTACTTTGTAAATCTGTAAATTGTCAAGAGTCCAGCGCTGCGCGCTTCCCTGCCAGTCGCATGGCCCTGCAAACATGTTGTATTCATGCAAAACAGCGTCGCAAGGTCTGTGGGACGCACGCCAATATTCCTTCCCACAGCTCTTCCTACTCTCCGCGCTTTGAGCGCTGTGCATATAAGCACATCCTGCGGGGGCGCACAGCAGCCCGCGGAGCCGGCGATGACCCACAGCGCGCCAGCGATGGTGCCGGTGATCCAGGCAAAGCCCGGGAAGGGCGTGTAGCGGTCGCGGCCGGGCGTCGTGCGGTACGAGTACTCGCGCGTCTCCACGATGAAGGCCAGGATGTATGCGGCCATCATGCACACGGTGCACACCCTGGCCGCGCGCGCCGCCACTGTCACGCCCGCCGACAAGCCTCCCACGTAGCTCGCAGCCCCGTTGCAAGCCTGCAGGCTGTCTTAGGAAGCCACACGCAGATCTGCCGATCAGCGCACTCCCTGCCGCGCCTCCATGCATGTATGTACAGCACATGTTTTCACAGGAGCCCGCACATGGCATGCGGGGCAACGCCAAACGGGGCAGATGGGACAGGGAGCGGTGCGGAGCGCGCGAGCGTACCCGAGGGGCACGCCCAGCGCGCAAGTGTGCCGCCCGGCCTGGTTGGTCACGGCCACGATGAACTGCACCACGGCCAGCACCAGGCACGCCAGCAGGAAGGCAAAGCAGATCCAGCCGATGACCCAGCACCCGAAGCTGAAGTCCTGCACGCGGGGGGAGCACTGGTGAGACCATGCCTGCTTCTGCAGTTTCGTCTGCAGGCCGCACCCAAGCACGGCAGCAGGCGCTTGGTGCGACCCTGCTGACACGCTGCAGGCTGCTAAGGCGTTGGCGCAGCACTCCGCTTGCCACGTCCTCAGCACTCAGCCTTGAGCGTGATAGCCGTCGCGCACTACCCTTTCTGACGCATATTGCTGAACTGAGCCCTTGCAGACAGCCAAGACAGGCTGTGCATGCACACACCATTTGCTCCGCACAGTGGCCAGGCAGACTCCTACCTTGCACTCACGCAACCTTTCCTGGGACCCCAGCTGCTGTGGAGGTTGTCCCGGGGGGACAACCTCCACAGCAGCGACAGCGAGCCGCAGGACAGCACAGGCCTCTTCAGAGACAGGGCAGGGGCGCGCCAGGAGGGAGTGGTAGCCTCCGGCAGAGTAAGTGGAGCCGAACGTGTTCCAGCCCGCGTGGAAGTCATAGTTCTGCTGGCCCGCTGGGTTGGAAGTCCAGAACACCGCCCAGCGGTCGCCGCGGTACACCAGCGAAATGATGCTGAGAACGGCGATGGCGACCAGCAGAGCTGCTATGATAGCTTGGCACGCCTGCGCGCAGCACGCGCGCTCAGGCGCCGCCACAGCAGTGACCCTTTGCGAAGCAAGGTGATGCGTCCGTCTTGGCGCGAGCAGACGCCGCAGGCGCCCGCGCGCTCGCCTGCTCCCAGCAAGACTTGCAAGCGCTGGTGACATCCACTTGGAAGACGTCAACAGCAATAATCACTTTTACGCTGACCTGGCTGGACCGGTACAGCACTGGCCGGGCCCAACAAGGAAACGCTGGGGTGCACTGCCGAGTGCTGCGAGGCAGCTGCATGCTTGACAGGATGCTGCGCAAAGTCGCTGCCAACTAGTGCTCCAAAACGTGCAAAGGTCCCTGACATGCGCGCACCACGCGGCTCAGGATGCCAAAGCACCCGAGCTCCCGCTCGTGCTGACCGCGCTTGTTGTCGTATGCGTCCTGGTTGCTAGACATCCGCGCACCCATGGTGCCAGCTATGGCGCAGCAGCTGTAAGGTGAGGTTCTTCAAGGCCTGCCTGTGGACGTCTTGTCCTGTGCCTGCGCGATGCTCAACTTTTGAGAAACACGCCGGCGTCTTGCAAGGCTTGCCGCGTCCAGGAGTTGCACACGGGACGACTGCCACTACCGGGGGTGGCTGCATTATCGAGAGGCTAGGGATTTCGCAAGGGTGTGAACATCTGCTTGCGAAGTTGGCACATGAAAATTGCAAGGCGCATGCTAGGTACACTCTCATAAACTTACACGCCCGCCAGGCGGCCTGCAGCCAGTCTCTATTCTGTACTCGCGCAATCTCTGGCCCCGTCTCTCTACAATTTATGGGCGCGTTGCCGCATGTTGCCAGTGTCCCCGGACATATCGGTCAGCACACTGAACAGCGCACCCATCGCTTCACAGTCAGAGCTTAAACGCCTCACTGAGCTCTGCTGGCAGGGCCGCTGCGGCATTCCCGGAACAGCACAGAAACCGCAACAGGAACCAGGCATATGCAGCAGCAAAGGGGGCGTGCAGGGTGTTAAGCCTGCCCATCCATGGCAGCCAGCACACATATCTCAAAGGGCGACTGACAACTCCGCAGCAACGCATGCCTGAGGGTCGCAGCAGAGCAGGCCTGGCTGCATATTATGCCCCAGGAGGAGCACCATCCGGTGCCCGTGCACAGCACGCTCGCAAAGACTCAACACGGCTGATGCGGCAGGTGCCGCCGCCGCTTATGCTCACACTCCAGGCCGCCAGGGCGCACGCAAAAGACTCAAGGCCTTGCAAAGCAACATGCACTCTCTGCTGGTACATCACACAGTCACCCCCACGCTCGCCCGTCACCCTAGGGTCCAGCGGGCAGCAGGGCGCTGTGCAGGCCAGCGGCAAGCACAGCCGCGCCGCATCCACCACGCCGCCCAGTCAGCAGGGTTCTGCAGGTGGCGAGCCCGCTCTCAGGCGCCCGCATTGGTGTACAAACCTCACATGGCCATGCCGCCGTCCACGTTGATGACCTGGCCGGTGATGTAGGCGGCAGTGGGGTCCAGCGCCAGGAACTTGACGACGCCCGCCACCTCCTCTGGCTGGCCGTACCGCCCTGCCAGGGCGCAGCCACTGCTGCTTCGACAGGGCTAGTGTCTGTGGAGGGTAGACTGGACACGAGGCGCGCCAGAGGAGCTCGGTCTGGCCAAGCAGAGCCCTTCTTGGCCGGGATTGCTGTAGCCGTCACGCTGGAGCTTGGTGCTGATGTGAGCGGGACGGGGCAGCCGCCGCGGGGTCGCACCCAGGGGGATGTTCTTCAGGATGGCCGCCTCGTACTTGGGGTCGATCGCGGCTGTCATGTCAGACGCGACAAAGCCGGGCGCGACGGCGTTGCACAGGATGTTGCGGCTGGAGAACTCGCGCGCCACGGTCTTTGTCAGGCCCAGGACGCCCGCCTGCCGTGCACACCCACCGCCGTCGACCTGGTGCTCAGGTAACGGAATGACAGAGCCTTGTGTGCAGTGAACAGAGTGCCATCCCATGCATCATTTGAGGAAGCAGCCCATCCAGCTGATGATGGCACTCGCAATGCAAAAAACCTCAGTGGCCTGAAGCCGGGACGCATTCTGAAGCAGCAGCGCGCCTTTGCGGCCGCGTAGTTGGCCTGGCCGGGGTTGCCTATGGAGCCCACCACCGACGCGATGTTGATGATGCGCCCGCTCTTCTTCTTGCTCATGACCTTTGCCGCAGCCTGCGCCCCGCCGGCAGCACTTACAGGCGCCCGAGCCGATACCTCACAGCTGGCTTTGCAGGCAGGGGCTGCGGCGCGCCTGCGTCGCGTAGAAGACGCCGGTGAGGTTGACGTCGATCACGTCCTGCCACTGCTCTGGCTTCATGCGCACGATGAGGCCGTCGCGCGTGATGCCGGCATTGTTCACCAGCACGTCAACCTGGCCCCACTTGCTCACGGCCTCCTTCATCAGCCTGCGCGCGCGCGCGCCGCGCGTCGGCGCCGGGCGCCTCGCGCGCTCTGCACCGCCAGCGCCGCGCCGCCTGGTCCGCCCTCCGCTCGCAGCATGCTGCTGAGGCAGCGCGCATGCCTCAGCATGGCAGCCTGTGACTGCCTTCAATTCCTTTTCACCCAGCGAGCAGGTGGGTCAACGCTAGGAGTCGGGCAATGCGATGAAGCCCTGGCCTTTGCAGTCCACTCACAGGCATCCCGTGCATGACTGCCGCCAGGGCGCGCCGTTCCATGTCGTCCCTGTTGCCGCTGTTGGCGCCGACAATGATGGCGTCGCCGCCCAGCGACTTGATCTCGGCCGCCACGGCCTCTGCTGCGCCCGAGGAGCTGGCGTAGTTCACAACCACCTGCAGCGGCAAGACATTGGGTTGATGGTCAATCAAGTAGGGCCTGGACGCTTGCTTGAGGATGTCACGAGGGGCTCCTAGCAGGCTATGAGCAGCATGTCTGTGTCATGGCGCCGCTGTGGGTGCCACCCTCTCACGCAGAGCCTTGTCTGCTGTACACGAGCTGTGGAAGGAAAGCCGTCCAAGCAAGGCCAGAGCACATCCTCTGTCTGGCCGGTGAAGTCCAGGGCTGCAGACCGTGTGGCCAAGGCCACTCAGACAGGATATCAAGTGTGTATTTGGGCACAGCACACGGTGTGGGACCCAAGAGTGGGTTGCAGGAGTGATGCGAAGCGAGGCAGCCGGGGGAGGGCCCACCCGCGCGCCGCATGCTCCCAGCGCCAGCGCAATAGCCTTGCCGATGCCGCGCGACGACCCCGTCACGACACACACCGGCCCTTGTACTGCCGCCACGGAGCATGCTTGTCAGGGCCCCGCAGCGTGGCGCATGCAGAGGTCAGCTTACCCAGCCGCAGCTGGGTGCATGCTCAGGCATGCAGCGCAGCAGACAACATGATGCAAGCAGCGCAGGCAGCAAGGGAGCAGTCCTTGCCAAACAGCAGGCACGACATGTCACAGGTTCAACCCAATGTGTGGCTTTGCTCGGTGAGGCATTGGGCGTAGAGCAGGCGCCCGCACAAGCTGCCGCTGGCCCTTGCACACATAAATAACCTGCCAAGCCAAGGCGCACCTGCTGCCGCTGCGGCGGGCTTTTCTGCTTCAGGCGCCTCTGACTTCACAGCCACGCCGTTTGCGATTGCGGGAGCTGCAGACGAGACAACGGCCCTCCGCAGAGCTGGCCGCGACGCGTGTGGTACGGCGCTGTGCGCCGTCAAGGGGAAGGGAGCGCCTGCACGCGAGAAACGGTGGGTCACCGCAGTCTGCTCAGTGCTTCGACAGGTGAACGCTTACGCACGTCCAGCAGTGTGGCAAATCCAGTGACCACGCCGGTGTGCACACCCGCAAGAGACGGTCTGCGGAGGCAGTTGGAGATGCATGCCACGTCGCTGCGTGCTGACTGCATGATCATCTTGGCTGCCATTGCGGGCTTGTGCCTGCAGTGTCTGAACGCGCTGGCCCCCTCTGCCTGTCTCTGCTTCCAGTTCAGCTTTCTAGCCGCATGTCACTTGCCCTAGCTCTTGAGGGGGTTTCCCACATGGACGGTAGCAGACAGGGGACACTAGTCATTGGAGTGCCAGACAAATTTGCAACGCACGCCGGCATGCTGCATTACAAGCTCATCCCATGGCCACACCTGACAAGCATGCCTAACGCTCGTTCCCACACCTAACAGCCTGCACCCCAGTCACACGCAAGTTAAGCGACGCAACAGTCACACCTGGTCCCTGACACTCCCCAACACCGCCCAGCTCACACGCACTGTCCGACCCCGCTGGTGCCCCCCCTACGGCGCCAAAGCCGACCGCTCCTCGGCGAAGCCGCGCAGGAGCCACCAGCAGACGGGCAGCTGCAGGATGCCCAGCCCGGAGATCGCGCCCCAGAACGACTCGGTCGGCATGTGGAAGAAGCGCGCCGTGAAGTGCATGTCGCCGCACACCAGCAGCAGCAGCACCGCGCATATCGCCAGCGCTGCGCGCAGCAACCATTTCCCTCTCAGCGCTCACAGAGGGCGGCGTTTCCCAGTGTGCGACAGTCAGACTTGCAGCATACTGCACGGCACGTTGCCAGTCCAGGCAAGTCGCTGTGCGCATGCAAAGCTCATGCGCTTGCTGGCAGTGCAAGTGCACTGCCTTGCATGATCACCAGTCCACCAGGAGCGCGGCCAGAAGCACAGCAACCGCCGACGTGTGTGTGACACGGGGCGCACCAGCAATGAGGAGCGGGTGCTCAGCCGGGTGGCGGCGCGGCGCGGCGGCGGCGGCGCGGCGCGCGATGTGCGCGCGGATGAGCACCGCCTCGGCGCCGAGCACCGACGCGAGCGACGCGCCCAGGAACACGTGGTCGCTCATCAGCTGCACGGGCGCGGCCGACACGATGCCCGCACGCCACATGATCCAGAACACGCCTGCGCGCCGGCCACGCCTGCCTTGCCGACCGGCGGCGGCGCTGCAATGGTTTTGGGCGCACGTTGCGATGCATGCGATGCGGCGAGGACACATGATGAGGCCCTGGGACGTTGCAGACCCATGCCGCGATTGCACCGGAAAAGGAGCAAGTGCGGTTGCACACGCTACTAAAAGTGCACATGGCGCTGCCAAAGCACCCACTTCATGCCACACCCACTGCATGCAGCAGCCAGCCACTGCATGCAACAGCCGGTCAATCCCTCTGCCAGTGCTGGGCCAGTCCTACCTGAGAGACCACAGTCCTGCAGCCAGGCAGACACAGCATGCTCACCATAAGCTAACCCGCAATTCAGAGCACAACCGCTAAGAGATAGATCGGCAACCGCCGTTCTTTCAAACGAATGGCACTGGTGCAGCGTAACACCTGTGACACTGCCCCGGGCGCACACCAGCCTGGTGCAGGCCGTACACGACCCAGCGCGTGGCCGTCACGCCCGCGTACACGACCACTGCCTCGCCAAACTCGCGCTGCCGCCACAGCCACGCCGCCGGGTCGCCCGCCGCGGCGGTCGCGCCGCCGGCGCCAGAGGTGGCGTCCCTCGCGCGGCCGGCGGGCAGACCCGCGATCGCGCGCACGCGCGCGCCCGGGCTGAGCAGCACGGACGCGGCGCGCAGCGCCAGGATCGGCAGCGGCAGCAGCGCGCCGTAGTGCCGCAGCAGCCGGTCGAACCAGAGCAGCGGCAGCGCTGACGCCGGCGGCCGCTTGTGCCCGTGCACGACGCCTGGCGCAAGCACGCCGGACTGACTTGTTAGCAGAAGTTAGTGGGTTTCAGTGGATACTCTTTGCACACTGCTGGGAGCAACATAGCACATACACACAAAAACACGCGTGCACTCGGACTCCCAGTGACACGCAGACCTCCTCGGGCAACGTGCGTTGTGAAATTTGCAGAACATGTGTGACACTCACAGAGCACTCTGGTACGGCGCAGGGGCGGCCGTTCCCACAGGGCCTTCCACGTGCCAGGCAAGCAGGCGGCACCGGCATCTACGAGGAGCAGCGCACCCGTGTGCATCGCGAGCCCGGACGCAATCGCGGCCACCCACACCAGCAGCACGGCGGTGAGCATGCGCACCGCGGCCGCCCGCTCGGCCGGGCGCACCACCGGCCCGAGCGCGACCGCCCACGGCGGCCCCGGCGGCGGCGCGGCCGCCGTGCCGGTGCTGGCCACGCCGTCCACGCTTGCGCCGGCGGTTTTACCGTTCGCCCCTGCGCAGACCTGCCGGCTCAGAACGCCAGCGAGCGGTACGCGTAAAAACAAGCTTTGCATGCACCTGCCGATACAAAGTTTCGCGCGTGCGTCTGGTTGACAGCTGGCTGACCGCGCGGCGGCGCGCGCACCTGGCTCCAGCGCCGGCGGCGCGGGGTGCAGCGCGGGGTCGTCGTTGGCGGCCATGCGCGCCTGCTCCGCACGCTGCTGCGCCGCCTCCGCGCGCTTGCGCTGCTTGGTCGCCTCCGCCGCCAACATCCTCTCTCGCTGCGCTGCGCTGACTGGCTGCGCTAGGCTTCGCTTGGCTTTGATGCTAAGCACGTCAAAGCCTGCCCGCGCTGGCCTCGCTGCTCGCTGCGCTCAAGAGCACGCTGGTCTGTGCGGTGTCCCGCCCGGGCAGTCAACCTGGGTGCTAAACGCAAGGCGCGCGGCTGCTCGGAACCACTTCTAGAAAGTACAGCGGTACTGTCACAGATGCTGCCCTGGCCAGCTGCTGACAAGCTGTCTGCTGGGGCCGCTGCTGCACGCTAGGCAGCAGGTGGGGCTCCCAGCGTCATGTGCTCGGCAGCGCTGGTCAGGAGGCTGGCGCGGCCGCTAGCCATGCCTTTTAGACAGCAGGTAGACGAGCAGCGCCACCAGCAGCGCGGCGTTCACGAGCACCACCGGTACGATGTACCTGCACAAGCGCACACAAGTGTCAGCCGCCGGGCGGCCATACACCCGCAGCTGCACTTGGTCAGCTGGCAGCAGGGTGGCGCTTGCGCAACGGCGGCGCCTGCACGCCACGCAGGGCGGGCCTGCGGGCGCGCACTGCGAGTATCACAGCACCTCGGCCCAAATGCACGCGAGCGACCAGTGCGGCCGCTCCTCGTGTGCGCGCAGACACGCAGCCTCTCGGACCGTTGCGCCGCGCTCGGGGTCCAGCAGCGGCTGGCGCTGCTTGGGCGCCTGCATGGACGCACCCCCCGGCTTGCCCTGGTGCAGGCCACACAGCGAGGTTGCTTCCGCCCGGCCTCGTATGACTGGGGACAGCAGCTAGCGGTGCACAAGGAGCCGCACGCGCACCTTGGTAGCCTGAGGACCTGCGCTGTGCTTGAAACTTTCCGGCGTCGCTGGCTTGCGAGTTCCAAACCACTGCTGCTGAGCGCTCATCAGCTGATCAGCTGCAATATAGGTTCGATGTACACTGCACAGTCACGCCCCAATGCAGCGGAGCTGGAAACCTAGATATGGAAACCAGGTTCTGAGGCTGATCTATTGATTGAACTGAAATCAAAGCTGAATGTGGTTTTCCATGGAGTGGAACAAGTATTTTGCAGAGTAATGAACGGACAGCAACATGTACAGGCATCCTGCCCACGACAGGCGGCACAACTGCCGCCAGACCCAACAGGAGACCACTGAGCAGAGGCTCAGCGCTCGGGGCACAGCGCAGGCGGCCCGCGCCCCCACTAGCAGGGACTGCACGTCCTACGAACCCGAAATGAAAGGGACAACACCGCAGCTGGATAGAATGCACACCCACGACCCCTGACACCAACCTTTCCCGTTTCGTCAAACAGCATACCAGCCGCAGCACATGACGCCCGACCCCAGGAAGCCCCCCGCCGACCCGCGGCCGCGCCACCTGCCCCCCCTGCGCGCCGCGCAGGGCTACTTGCGGTACTTGTTGGCGATGTCGTCCGCCGTGGAGCGGTACGCGGTCTGCTGCGACAGCGGCTGCGCCGTGTCGGCGCGCGCCGTCTTGGCGAAGGAGGGGAAGCGGAACTTGGTCTGCGGGTTGGCGTTCAGGTCCGCGCCCAGGGCCTGCGCCCGCGCGCGCGCGCGCCTCAGCGCCGGCGGCTGCGGCGCGGCGCGCAGCGCGACTGGGCGTGCGCGCGCGCTTCCCCAGGCAGGGCGGGCCGACCGCTGCCGCTCGGCGGGTCGGGCTGCTTGCGTGGGGCCAGCCAGCATTCCTCCTGAGCCAGCGCATCATGTCAAGGACAAGCAGGACAGCCGCAGTGACAGTAAGGGGCTTGCATCCAAAGCGACAATAGCTGAACAGCAGCACCCCGCAGGGACACCATACATGAAGCGGTGCATGCTTGAGGTGCGTGAGGGCCAGGGCGGCTGGTGGGCGGGCGCACCGGGGCCGTCGGCGGCGGCGCGCCGTTGCCGAGGCCGTTGCGCGCGCCCATCTCGATGTCGCCATTGCCCGGAGCCAGCATCGCGCCGGTCGGGCCGGCGCCGGGCCGCGGCCGCTGCAGCGGCGCCGCGTCGGCCTGTTTCACGTAGTCGGCCGAGCGGCGGCGCGGGATGCCTGCCGCCCCGCCGCATGCATCAGCCCAAGCGCGCACTAGCACAAGGCCATGCACACAAGCACAAGGCCATGATGGCCCGGATCCCGGGGTCAGGGAGCTCGTAGCGGCTGCGCCGGCTGCACTCTGCGTCGGCCTGCTGGCTGCTGCGTCACGTGCTGACTTGGATGCATTCGTCCCTGTATCAGATCCGGCGATGCTTGCGTATCCTGGCCGTGCTGCTTGGCTTGCACCAACACACAGAGCGTCCCAGCAGGAGGGCCCAGCAGAAGGGGCCCGGCACCATGCTCCCCACCAGGCGGGTGGCTGTGCATGCTTGCTGGTGTGCAGGCACTGGCCGGCACCTGACAGAGCCTGGTCAATGTAGGGGCGGAGGGGGTGCAGTGTGGCACGCAGCGGGGCCGAGGCCGGGCGCGCACAGCAGGAGAGCAGCCCGGTCAGGATCCAGAGCACTGCGGAGCCCATGCCGAGGCCCCAGCCCCAGGTCGGCCACACGGTGTACCGCGCGTTCACGGCGCTCTGCGTGTAGTTGTGCATCAGCAGGCAGGTCAGCACGTAGAAGGCCGCCATGATCGCCGCCAGCAGCAGCCTGGCGGCCCGGCGCGCGCGCTGTCAGGCCGGGCGGGCATGCCGCGCGGTCACGCACGCTCGCCGCTGTCAGCGCGCCTGCTGCTAAACGGGCACCCCCGCACAACCACGCTGCCTCCTGAAGGCGAAACCTGAAGGCACCCAGCTCAGCAACGACACACCTACCAGCCGCGGCACCAACATGCACGCAGCGCGAGCGCACGCTCAGAGGTCGCGTCAGATACGGTGCCGCCGATGGGGCCGCACCCGCCCGGGAGGGCGAAGCAGGCGATGTGCTTGCCCGCCTTGCCGAACAGCGTCATCGCGAGGTAGATGAGCGCAAATATGAACGAGACGCCCAGCCCGCACACCACCACAATGCCCAGGATCCACGCCACCAGTCCGATGTCCTGCGAGCGGGCGCCGCGGCTGCAGCTGTTGCGGCCCAGGCAGTGCAAGCGGGCGTGTGCTTCCCCAGACGAAGTTAAATCAGCAGGAGAGAGCCGCAGCCAGGCAGACTTTGGTCGTGCCATGCACCTCAGCGCAGCGCTCTCATCGCCGGGGGTGGGTGGCCCCAGAGGGGGCTCCCACCTTCAGCGACTGCGCACTCCCGTCGTTGACGGTGAACCAGAGCCAGCCCGTCCTGCCGCGGCGGCACCCCGCTCAGGCGCCTGCCGCTCTTGCAGACTCGCGGTAGCGCACATGGCGAGCGCTGGCGAGCGCCAGCCGCGAGGCGCTCTGGCTGCACAGAGCATGATTGTGCCCGGCGCCGACGCGGGCGGCGCCGCGTGCTCTCCGGAGGGTGCACTGGGGGCGCTGCTCAGAGCGCCGCACGAGATGAGGCCACGTGCTGCGGGGGCGCACTGTATCTTGTATGGCGGGTTATCGCCGTTGATGTAATACAGCCAGGTCGACTGCTTGCCGACGATGATGGACACCGCCGCCAGCCCCGCCGCCCCGAGCAGGAGCAGCGCGATGATGACCGACAGCAGCTGCGCGCGGGTGCGCGAGGCCTGTCAGGCGCCAGGCTGCGGTGAACGCCTCAGCTGATGAGCAGCGCCAATTCGTTGAGGAGCCCACGCTCCCGACCCGTCCCAGAGCAGAGGCTGGCTCCCTTGCCTGTGATGCACCCGCCCCAGTGCCCCATCGCCGGAGGACACGGGCCCTTGCACGGCGCAAGCTCGCCACTGCCAGCTGGCCTGCGCGCGTCAGCGTCGCGCAGAACAACCTCGCAGGATCCTGGGCGTCGGCGCCGCTGTTCAAAAGTGCCGCGGCCGCCAGCGCGCAACCAGGCCCCGGCGCTGTGCCTTTGACGCGACCCGCAGCGCCCAGGTCCTGCAAGAGACCCAGGCGCCCAGGTTCGTATGCGGCGGGGATGGGGCGCACGCCCTTTGCGAAGCACCCGCAGCAGCCGCGCCGGTCGTCATAGTCTCCAGGCACGTCGCGCGTGCCATAGTCCACCTTTCGCCTGGCCATCTGCCCAGCCGCGGCCGACCCGCGAGCCGCTGCGCGGATGCCGCCCGAGCCCGACCGCGTTCCCGAATAAGCCGCAGGTGTCGAGCAGCCTGCTCCGTGCGCTCAATGCAGCTGTTGCCGGGGGGACTGGGCGGCAGAAGCTGCGCCGCGCCTCTGAAGCTGCACTGCGTCGCCGCACGAGTCTTTAAAACGGCTTGACGGCACGACAGCAGCACCCGGCAATCTGCCTGCTGACCACCCGACCCGATCGGCCCAATCTGAGCTGGCTCCTAGGAAGCGAGCTCCTCCCGCAGCTGATTCAAAGCCCTTCTGGGCTGCCTAGCTTGGACCTGGACTATACTATAGTAGAACTGATGGTTGAATTTCTGCGACATTCATGAGCAAGGTCACTGCCTTCCGTACAGACATGGCAAGGCTGCCCAGCTCGTCTCTTCACACAGGCAGATTCTAATGTGAGCAGCACCCTGGACTACTCACAGACAGCAAGCACTTGTGACATGCATGAGTCATGCATTAGATCAGCAAGTCGCCCCACACCTCACATGCAGATGACTCACACGCAGATGCTCACACATGCAGAGTGTGCAGCGCACTCGACAGCCGGCCAGACACACAGCAAAGGCCTGCAGACGCTGCAAGAATGCCAAGGGCCGGAGCGGCCGTGCGCTAGAGCGGGGCAACTGCAGCCCCCTGCCACCCACGCCTGCCTCCACCCCCCACGGGCGGCCTTGCCTGCTAGGCCCCCGCCGCCTGCTTGCGCGCCCGCTTGCTGGGTTTGCCTGGGCGAGCGCCCTCGCCGCCCGCCGCGCCGGCGCCGCGCGCGGCCGTGCCGTGTGCACCGCGCTTGAGCCCAGCAGATCCCGAGCCGCTGCCGCCCGCGCTGCCGGCGGCCGCAGCAGCGCCCGCGCCGCCGTTGCTGCGCCCCCCGGCTCCAGGCCCAGGCTCGGCCGCCGACACCGGACCCTCGCCGCCCGTGCAGCCGCGCCTCCCGGACCCCCGCTTCTCAACCCCGCCTGCCGCGCGGCCCTCAGCCGGGGCGCCCGCAACGGCGGGGCCCCCGGCGCCGGGCACGTCGCGGCACGCCGGCTCCTGCGCGGCGCCGCCCGCGCCGCCCGCGCCCGCGGGCGCCCCGGGCTGCTTGCGCTTCTTAGCGGCTTTGCCGGGGGGCGCCGCGCCTGCGTCCGGGGCGTCCGCGCCCGCGTCTGGCGCATCCGCGCCCGCCAGGCCGCCGGGCTGCTTGCGCTTCTTGCTCTGCTTGCGCCCTGGGGCCGCTGGCGCCTCGCCCGCCAGCAGCGCCAGGAGCCGTCGCAGCTCGTTGTCGGCCTGCCGCAGGCCCAGCTGCGTCGGCGCACGCCCTCGCAGCACAGCTCAAGCGGCCCCTGCTGCAACACGGAGCTGGCCGCACAGCGAGCACACTGCGGCCCCGCCGTCGGGGGCATGCGCTCTTGCCGCTGCAGCCAGTCTGAGCATCCGGTCCCGGCTACCTCCGGAACATTGCCTGGTCGACTGTGTTCTACGTATAGCGCTGGGTGCTGGCGGGACACCCAGTCCCCCCACAGGGCAGCACTTGGGAGCAGCAGCGGCGGAGCTCGCACCGAGGCGCTCGGCCCCGCGCTCGCATCGCCCGGGCCAGACGCCAACACCTGCGACTTGCACGCCCCGGCCGCGGCGCACCTTGGCCGATGGGCCCTTCTGACGCGCCTCCTCCGCGGCCGCGGCCAGCGCGGCGCCGCCGGCCGCGCCCAGCAGCGCCGGCAGCGGCTCGCCCGGGAACAGGCGGCCGGCCGCGGCGAGCGCGCCGGCGGCCGCGCCGGCCGCCGCGGCGCCGCGCTCTGCGCGCGCGAACGGGCCGGCCAGCAGCGCGGCGGCCGCTTCCGCCAGCGCGGGCAGGTGCGGCCGCAAGGCTGCCGCCACCTCGGCCCGGCGGTCCTGCCGGGGCGCCACGGGCCGGGTGAGCGAGGGAGCGGCGCCATGGCGTGGTGTCACTGCGGGGTGTGCGCGGTCATGCATACAGGGTTGCATGGCCCTGGCAACCAGGGCATGCGCTGGCCGGGGCTGCCAGGCCGGGCGTCAGTGGCCGCAGCGCGGCCGCGGGAGTGCGCGGGACGTCCGCGGTGTGGACGGAGTGCAGGGCCGACCCCGCGACGAGCCGGCCGCCGCCCGAGGCTGGCGCGCCCGCGGCCCGCGCGCGCTCTGTGACGCCGCGCGCCGCGCGTGGGCGCGCGCATGCTGCATATGGCATCTGCATGTAGGGTTAGGGTAGGGCCGCGGCGGGCGCACCCGCGCCGGCCGCAGCAGCTCCAGCAGCAGCTGCGCGGCCTCCAGGCGCAGGAACTCAGAGCGCCCGGCCGCCGCGTAGCCGACCAGCGCGGGCAGCGCGGCCGCCGGCGCGCCGGCCGCGCGCAGCACCGCGGCCACCGTCGCGTGGCTCAGGCGGTCCTTCTTCTTCTCGAAGTAGTCCGCCAGCACGTCGCGCACCGCCTGGCGCGCGCCCGCTGGGGGTCTGGGGCTGGCGGCTGCAGGGGCCGTCGCGCGCAGCGCGCCTTCGGCGCTGCTCGTTCACTGCTGGGCAGGGTGTGCCCGTGTGGCGAAATCTTGCCTCTGCGGGCCTGAGCAGACGCGACGTGCATGCCGCTTGCTCCATGCAAACTAGCAAACCTTGACTATGCCACAATTTGTTGTGCGCCCATGTGTGGCCTATGCGCGACCCCTTGAACCCGCGGGACACAGCGCCCTCCCTGGACATGGGCTGCCCGCATGCGCACCTGGAGCGCCGCGGCCGGCGGCGCCCAGCGCAGCGCGGCGGACAGCGCGGCGGCGGCGGCTGCGCGCACGCGGCGGTCCCGCGAGCGCGCCGCCGTGTGCAGCACGGCGCGCAACAGCTGCGCCGCCTCGGGCGCCGGCAGCGGCTGCGGCAGCCGCAGCCTGACGCGCGCGCAGGCGCACCGTTAGCCACCCGCGCCGCCGCCGCTGCAGCCTGGCGGGACTCCTGACGCCGGCTGCACTCCTTTTAGGCACTCGCGCAGCAGGGCCGCGCCGGCCCGCCCTGGATGCGCCTCGCCGCGCAGCTGGCCGGCGGCTGCTGCGGGATCAGAGGCCCTCTTTGAAGCGGGCCGGCTTGCATGCGGGTGCGCCGGCGTCGGAGAGGGCAGCGCACCGCGCCACGTGCTTTACCAGCAGCGTCTGCAGCCGCGCTGCCCATGCGGCGTCGCCGCCGCCGCCGCCGCCGCCGCCGCCGCCGCCGCCGCCGCCGCCGCCGGCCTTGCCGAGGGCGCGCAGCAGCTCGGGCGTGCCGGCCGCCAGCGCGGCCGCGGCGGCCGGCGCCACGCCGGCGCCGCCGCGGCGCGCCAGCGCCTCCAGCAGCCCCGCCGCCCGGAAGCGAAATTGCGCCAGCGCGGCCGCCGCCTGCCTCGCCGGGCAAGCCCGCTGACTCCAGGCTCACTCTTCCAGGGCATCAGCTGACTCCAAGTTCGGCCCCGAGCCCGCTGGCTCACTCTCACTTTGCAAGATACCAAACGACTCCAGATTCAAGCCACGAGTCCTGAGTCCATTGACTCCAAGTCCCACAACAACACACCGTAGTCCAGTCGTAGGACAGCAGCCTGCCGGTGCGGCATGCGGGCAGCTACGCAGGGCGCGCTATAGCTCACAGGCCCATCACATGATGGGTGTAGCAGGCGTGCCACTGCGGCATCGCACGGCACAGCGACTGCGGCATGCCGCAGCTGGGCGTGCCGCGCCGAGGGCATGGCACCTTACCCTAGCTCCACCCAGACCAGGCGCGCGCCTCCTTGGAGGACGTCTTGGCGTCCGCGTTGGCGCGCAGCACCGCCGCGAGCGCCGCGTCCGTGCGGAACATGGCTTCATCGTCGGCGCCCTCGCCCTCGCTGCCCGACGACTCCGCCTGCGGGGCAGATAAGGGGGCCTGGGGCGGCTTTGGACTGGCAGACCCTAGGGCAGAGAACGCGCGGAACATGGCCTCGTCGTCGGCGCCCTCGCCCTCACTGCCCGACGGCTCCGCCTGCGGGGCGGCGCGGGGGCCCTGAGGTGGCTGGGCACTGACAGGCGCCCAGGGCAGAGAGGCGCAGCCGGCAGCAAGGCAGGAGGCAGCACGGCCCGAGCTGCCCGTCCCTGCCGTGCCCGGGAGCTATGCTGGTAGCGTCCTGCGCTGAAGCGGGCTCGACAGCAGCAGCCCAGTTGAGCGAGGGTGTGTGGGGGTGGGGCGGAACCTGAGCGATGTCTGCGTCGCCCGGCGCGCCTGCTGCCGCCTGCGCGCCCTCCTCCCCCTCCTCCTGCTCTCCTTCTTCCTCCTCCTCTTCATCGGCGTCCTCATCGGCGTCCTCATCCTCGTCCTCTTCTGAGCCGGCCTGCAGCACCGCGCCGTCCTCGGCGTCGTCGCCGCCGGCGCGGCCGCCGTCGGCGGCCACGACGCGCAGCAGGTCGCGCACGCCTGGCGCGCGCGCGCGCAGCCGTGTTCACGGCGTGGAGTTGAATACCGCGCGGGGTGTACCTGCACAGGAGGTGTACAGTGACAGCAGTCCGCATGCGTGAACACACGGCAGGGACGGCACCTTTTCGCCAGGGTGCTCAGCACTGCTGAACCACTGGTTTGTAACTGCCTCGGACGAGCAGGCGGTGCGTGTCGGCGTGATGGCACTGGCCACAGGTGCAGCGCAAACGACCTGCGCGCAGTGACTTGGCAGGCCGCGCCAGGGCGGAGGCGGGAGGCTCCCAGGTCATGGGGCCGCACCGACGGGCGTCACAGCATCGGCGAACGCGCGGAAGACAGCCTCCACCGCCTCGCGCAGCGGCGCCGACGGGAGCGGCGCCGCCGGCCGCGCCAGCAGGCTGAGCAGGATGTCCAGCAGGCGGTCCGCCCAGGGCGCGTCGGCGTCCGCCGCGCCAGCGCCTGGAGGTCCTTGCAGGGTATTCCAAGAGTTCTCAGGCTCCTTAGGGGCAGCCGCCGGACCAGCAGCGCCCCCGGCGCCGGCGCCAAACGCGTCGCCGCACACCCGCGCCAGCTCGGCGGCCAGCTCGGGCTCGGCGGCGCCCGCGTCGCCGGCCACGTACAGCTGCAGGAGCCTGATCAGGCTCAGCAGTGCGCGCAAGCGCGCGCCGCGCGGCGCGCCCGCAGCGGCGGCGGGAGCTGCCGCCCCGCCTTTGGCATTGCCAGTCTGCGCTGCCAGCTGCGCTTGCACCCGGGCGGCCAGGGTCTGCAGGTCGCGCAGCGCGGCCCCGGCGGCGGCCGCGGCGTCGGGCTCGCCGGCGACGCGCACGCCCTGGCGCGGAGCGCGCGCGCCGTCGGACCGGGCGCAGGCTTGCAAGAAGTGGTTGCCGACACAGCGCTGGCAGCAAAACACTCGTCACTCTGACTGGGCGCCCGCTGCATCTGACAGCCCCTGCGCCTGACGGCATCACGCACTGCCCATATTTCATAGCCGCAGCGACCCCGTATGCACTTTTTTCATCGGCAATGCGCACACACGGTCTGCGGCAGCGCCTGCCTCACGCCCGGGGCAGTGCGCAAGCAGGTCGCGCCTTTGTCATCACCGCTGCCGCCAGCAGCTGCGTCACCTCCGCGAGCGCCGCGCCCGTCTGCGCCGCCGCCTCTGCGGGGCCGCCAACCGCGGCGTCGGCGGCGCCAGAGTCCTCAGGCCCGCCGCCCGCCGCCGCAGGCGCGGCGCTGCCCCGCCGAGGCATTTTAGACCCTGGCCGCGCGCCGCCGCGCGCCTTGCCGGCAGCCTCCACGAGCGCAATGGCACGCCCGGCGCACAGCAGGCGCGTCTCGGGCGCCAGCGCCGGCTCGCACGCCGCCAGCGCTTTGAGCTCCGGCGCCTTCAGCTGCGCGCCGCCGCAGCCCTTCACACACAGAGTTTGCCGCCGGTCCATGCATGGCCCGCTGGAGCACGCGCACCACCGTGCTCACTGCTACGCTGGCACGCTCGCTGCCTGAAACGTCAGCCCGGTCTGCTCTGTCCAGGGCCGATGGGCTGATGCCCAAGCCGGGCCGGGTAGTCGGCTGCGCGCCTTGGCGCGCGGCGCGGCCTCCAGCTCCAGCATGCCCGCCGCGGCCAGCCAGCGCGCGGTCGCGCCGTGCACGCGCGCCGCGGCGCCCGGCAGCGCTGCCGCGCCGCACAGCTGCTCCACCGCCCAGCGGCGTGTGGCCTCCGCCGGCGCAGGCGCCGCCGCACGGCTGGACCCGGCCTCATCCTCGCCGCCCCCGTCCCCGTCCCCGCCTTGCCCTCGCTCGTCCGCCCCGGCGTCGCCGTCGGCGCCGGGCCCCGAGGCCTCGCTCGGGCGCGCGCGCTTTCGCCCGCCTTTCCCGCGGGCGGAGCCAGCATCGGCTGCAGGGCCAGCGGCGGCGGCGTGGAGCAGGAGCGGGTGCACGAAGAGCGCCCGCAGGTGGCTCACGTAGGCGTCGATGCCCGCCGCGTCCAGGCCCTGCGCCCAGGGCAGGCTGCAGGGTACGGCGCCCGCCCGGACATGCCGCCTGCTTGCGCAGCCCTCCACGCTCGCCCCTCTCTGCCGTGCGGCAGCACCCCTCCCGACCCCGAAAACACGACGCACGGGGCCCCAGGCAGGCTTTGCCCTTTGCAGAACAGCACCACACATCAGCTCTGAATGCAGCCCTGCACCGGCGCGCTCGGGCGCGCGCGCGCCTGCAGCAGCTGCGCCGCGGCGCGCGTGCCGGTCAGGCGGTCGAAGCCGCCGCCGGAGCAGCGCGCGAGCGCGACGGCGACTGCCACGCGCGCGCCCGGCTCGGCCGCGCCGGCGGCGGCGACGACCAGGCGGTCCAGCAGGCGGCGGGCGGCCGCGTGCAGGTGCGCGTCCGCGTGCGCCAGCGCGTTGACCAGCACGCGCAGCAGCGTCGGTGACAGCAGCGCCGGCAGGTGCTCCGCGCTGCCGCGGCGCGCGCGGCACGCTTGTGTGCGCTAGGGTTACGGTAACTGAGGTAGGTCAGGCGCTTGCTCTGCTGGCGCGCGCTTGCATGCCCGCGGGCGCCGGCGCGCTGACTGGCGCGGCGCGGGATGGTCGGCCGCAGCACCTCCGGCAGGATGCCTCGCCGCCGCCGCAGCGCTGGGGCCACGCTGCGGACAACGTCGGCGCTTGCAGGGAGGCGCGGTGAGCAGCGCGGGTGCCACAGCACTGCTGCTGGGCGCCGGCCGGGGCGCGGCCGTGGGGCGCACGTGAGGCTGGGCAGCAGGCGCGTGAAGAGCTGGAATGCGAGGAACTTGCGCTCGTGGCTGGACGCCAGCAGGTCCGCCTCCGCCACCGTGCCCCACAGCGCCTGCGCCTGCCCCGGCCCCGGCGCGCCCCAGGCGCCGGCGTCCTCGTCGCGCGCGCCCGCCTCCTGCGCCGCGCGCCCGCTGGTCACCCTAACCCAAGCCCTATCCTGGTCCGCTTGCACGCTGCACGCGCGCCCCAGACTTCCGCAGGTGTGCAGCAGCTTTGAGCGTTTGCGCGCGGCTGCACGATCGTAGGGAGAGAGAACATGCACAGGGAATCCGCCGCTGGGCCCCTGTTGAGTCGAGGCCGGGGCGTGAGCGTGCAGCTAGGCTGCAGACACGCGAGCAGCGCCGGCCGGAGCACGCGCAGGCGCAGGCAATGTCTGGCAGCGCAGAGGAGGGCCCCGTGCTCCAGCGAACGGCGACGCCGGGCGGCCCGCCATGCGCGCCGCCGCCGGCAGCGCAGGCACCCGCTGCAGCGCCCTCTGGTGGGGACCGGGCGGCGCACCCGCGCAAGCGCATAGCCCGGCATTAGGATAGGGTAGGGTAACCCTAACCGGGCGGCGCACCCGCGCGAGCGCGTAGCCCGGCAGCAGCAGCGCGAGCAGCGTGGGCCAGAGCGAGTGCAGGCGCGGGTGCGCCACGCTGCTCGCGCGCAGCACTGGCAGCAGCGCCTGCGCGCGCACGGCCAGGAGGCCGGTCAGCGGATGCGCAGCAACAAAACCGCCATGCGCCGCGCCGGCCGCAGCGCCCCGCCCACGCCGGTCAAAGACCGCCCAGCCGGCCGGCGCGCCGCTGCCGCGCGGCAGTGCAGCCGCCGCCGGCCAAAGCGCCAGCCCACGTCCGCAGGATAAGAGCGCGATGCTTGCCCTCCGCCGCGCAGCCTGCAGCAGTGCCCTGGCGCAAACCCCTTACACAATTCTACCAACAACACCTGACTCGCCGCAGCGGGCCGCGCGGCGCGCGCACGGAGGCGCGCCTGCAGGTGCGCGCGCGTAAAGAAGGCGGCGGCCGCGTCGGGCGCCGCATGCGCGCCGCGCCGCTCGCCGGCGGTGAAGAAGTCGGGCGGCGGCGGCGGGGTGCCCGCGGGCAGCAGCGCGCAGGCGGCCGCCAGCTCCGCCGGCAGCCGGCCCCACAGCCGCACCGCCAGCAGCAGCGCCTGCCGCCGGGCGACCGGCCTCTCAAGGGGCAGGCGTGCAGGCAGGGAGGCTGCGCCCACGCGGGGCCGGGCGCCGCCGGGCGGCGGCGCGCGGGCCGCGGCGCACTCACAGTCGAAAATTGTACTGTAGGCGGCGCGGCACGCGACCTGCATGCTGCCATGCAGCGGGTGCACAGCAGACCACAGGATGCCCTCACACATGTGCTTCCGTCTCGTGGGATTGGTACTTCTCAAGTCTACCCTGCACGTGCAAGCCGCCCAGCGCTCGAGGGGCGCGCCTCGGGCAGCGCGTCAGCTGGCGGCGCAGTCAGCAGCGTGCGCAGTGCGGGCACGTCGGCCAGCAGCCGCACCAGCGCGCGCGCGTCCAGCGCCTCCGCCAGGTCCAGCAGCGCCTCCGCGGCCGCCTGTTAAGGTGGGGTAGATGGTGCTTAGGGTACATGCCTACCCTAATTGCAACCCTAGCGTCCGATCGCAGTGCACCCAGCGTACCGCGCCTGCTGCAAGCACGACCAGCCTGACACCCCTGCCGCAATCCCGTACAGCCTGCCAGACCACTCAAACGGTCACGGCAATGTGGTGCACGGCTGTGCTCCGCCGAGGCCGGGAGCGCCTCGGCGGCCGCTCGCCTGCACCGCAGCATGCACGAGCGCCTACCACATACACGCAGCTGCTCCCGAACAAAAAAGCCAGGCACGTGTGTATGACACGTCGCATTACGAGTGAGTGCGCGACATGCTCTGCGGTGCACAGCATTCATGAACAACCAGGCACTCATTCGTGCCGGGGGCGTGGCGGGGTCGGCGGGCGCGCCTCCCGCAGGAACGCCTTGCGGTGCATGGCGTCCACAAGCGCGCCCGCGACGCGCGCGGCGTCCGGCGTGGTGCCGAGGCGACCCGAGCGCGCGACCGCTGCGTGCGCAAACACGCGGCCCAGCAGCGCGTCCTTGGCGTCCGCGCCCTGCCCGTTTCGCGTCCCGTTCACGGTCATGCTGTGTGCCCATAGTTGCTGGCCTTGTGTTTATGTGCCCGGGCGCTTGCAGACCAGCAGAGTGCACCCCACATGTCTGAGCGCGGCAAGCGGGCGCCCAGCAGCGCACGCGCCCGCCGGCGCCTGCGAGCGCCGCTGACATACGCCCACAGGCGTCCGGCGCCAAGCTGGCGCCTCGGCACCCACGCCCCTCGTTGCACGCAACCCAAACTTGCGGAACCAGGGCAGGCGCCATCTATCGGTCATGGCAGGCCAGCATGCAGCAGCAACACACCTCCAGCTGGGACCCGCTAACCAAGCCATCCACCCGCTTTCTGGTCAGGGTTAGGGCAGGGTGCCCTAACCCTATGTCTGCAAGCGCATGCGCGCCTTGGCCGACGCGGGCGCGCCCAGCACCGCCTCCAGCAGGTCGAGCACGGCGCGGACGGGCACGGCCGGCAGCGCGGCCAGCGCGCCGGCCAGCGCCAGCGCAAAGCCCTGCCGCGCGGCGCCGCGCCCGGACGCCAGCCCCTTCGCCAGCCGCTTGAGCGCGTACGCCTGCGGCCACGCGCTGCGGTCGCGCGGCCGTGGTGGCAGCTTTGGGAGCGCGTCACGCGGCTGCCCGTCAACGCTTCGAAGCTGCCGCACTGTGAGCAGCCTGCACCTCCGAGCCTGCGGGTTTCAGCTCTGCGCGCGCTTGACGGGCAGCCGCGGTACTCTTCGAGCGTCAACAACCTGTTCGCTCGGCAAGCCCAGCTGCGTGCCGCTGCACAAGCAACTGCACGACCTTGTATCCGCGTCGCAAAGCAGAGGGCGGCGGTACCACGAGCGGCGCGCAGCCGCTCAGCGCCTGCTCTGCCGCCGCGCGGGCCTTGCTGCCGGACGGGCTCTTGGCAGCGGCGGCCGCGGGGGAGGGCGACGTGGGCTCGGCTCCCTGCTGCGCCGCGTCCAGGTGCGCCACCAGGTCCAGCGCAGCGCGCGTGCGGACCTCCTGCGACGCGGCCCTCTCGGCGTGGAACAGCGCTGCGACGTGTGCTTGCTCCCGCACTGCTCAGCCGTGACACAGCTCTGTGACAGAGCCAGCCGGGCGTGCAACGCTGCGGTGCGGCACGCACACTGGAGCACAGCAGAACTTGCACGAAAGGACACGGCAAACAAGGAACAAGCAACGCTGAGGTGCGGCACGCACATTGGAGCACAGCAGCAACTTGCACAGAATGACACGGCAAACAAGGAACAAGCATGCACTACGTTCCAGCCTGCTCACCGGCTCCACGGCAGCCAAGTCCCAGAAGCAGCGCAGGACCTGCAAGCACAAAACCAGCTCAGGCTGCGTTGGCTTGAGTTCAAAGACAGAACGTAATGACAGTGCACGCACCTCCGGGCTCGCGTCCAGCGCCGTTACAGAGCCGGGCGCCGCCGGCTCGCCTGCCTCCATCTGGGCTAAGTGCGCTTGCGACTGACAACTTGCCGTACGTGAGTGCAGGCCGCCAAGGAGTGCGGTTGCCCCTGCATGCGGGCCCCTGCCCACTTAATGTCGCCCCCGAGCAGCTGGGCCCGGGTACCAAGCTTTTACGAGCGGTGCACCAGCAGCGTGGCTAGAGTGCAATTTCAGAGCGCCTGCGCGGTGCCCCTGTACATAGGGGTAGACGCGTGCAGCCGCTGGGCACTACTTGGTGCAAAACTCCACAGCGCGCATCGGGCACTTGCCTGCAGGCCGCAGGGCACAGGGACGGCCAGTGGGCGACTGTGACAGCGCAAGTATATACAGAGTGCTCAGAGGGCATGTGCCTGTAAGGAGCCGACTGAGCCATCATGCAGGCTTTCGGGGCCTGGCTGTTGGCCGCCGCGTCGCCTGACAAGTTTATTGACAGCTTCTGCGACCCCTCGTGCGCCCCGCCGCGCACGCTGCAGCCCGCTGGGCGAGCAGGCTGGAGTGGCTTGCTTGATGCACCGCCCGGCGCGCCGCAGGTTTGTGACAGAGGACTTCAAGGGCGCGCTGGGCGCGTTCACGCCATGCTTCATCGACGTGGTGGTGCTCGGTGCGCCCACGTGCTGGTGCACTCGCGACGTGCGCTGAAAAGCCGACTTTTGCGCCGGCGCCGAGTCCGTACCACTCGCTCTGCGTCGCTCGCCACAGGCCTCCTGTTACCAGCACGCGCTCTGCGCACACATAGACGTGTGCCGGGCCGGGCGCAGAGCCGGGCGCTGATGTGCCCGGTGTGGGGTTAGCCCTGGCCAGCCTGAGCGGACACTGCTCGGGTGTGCCGACGGCCGGCGCGCGCGCCGGCGCGCAGGCTCCGCCTTTGTCACGGCCATCGTGCTGTGCGCGCTGCGCATCGCCTTCCTGCGGCGGAGCAACCGCTTCCCCAAGTACCGGCTGCGCGGCGTCGCGCGCGCCGTCAAGTGCAGCGCCATCGTCGCCGCGCTGGGCAACCTGCTCATCGTGGCCTTCCAGGTCAATGCGCGCATCGCGTCCGACGCCTCGGCGTTCGTGACCGGCACCATCGCGCCGTTCGAGTGGGCCGGTGCCGCCCTGCACTTGTTGAATCGCCTGGCGCCCAGCCTTGTGCTGGCATTCCTGCGGCGCACCTGCCCTGTATGTCTGTCCACCGATTTGCGCTGGCACGTATGCGGTGCATGTGCGCTGTGTGTCTGTCCACAGCGTCGCACCCCGAGCGCTCCACTGGCCGCCGCCCCTGTGCGCCGGCGCCGGCCCGGCCGCAGCAGCCCGGCCGGTGTGCGCGGGCGCCGCCGCTGCGTGAGCGGCGGCGGCGCGCGGCGCGCAGAGTACGGCATCGGCATGGTCACCTGGGCCATGTTCACCGCGACGTTTGTGGTGGAGCTGGACCGCTACTCCCCGCGGCGCACCTGGCTGCTGCGCTTCCCCGTGCTGTTCATCTTCGCGGGTGAGGTCGCCAAGGCGCGGTGCGCCCCTGCGTGCGGCGCGCCTGTGACAGGCCCCGCGCCGCCGGGGCGCCGCAACGCCCGCGCTGCGCCTGCGCTGTGCAGCCGGCGCGGCGGCGCGTCGCTGCGCGCAGCGGTCGCCTGGTAGGTCACTGCGGAGTCCAGGCGGGCGGAGAGAGGGTGCATGGGCCCGGGGCTCGGCGCGCCCTGCCAGCCATAACCCCACTTTTAAACCGTAGAAGGAGCCCTAGCACCTCACCCCGGCCCGCCGCGCAGGTTTGTGCTGCTGCTGACCGAGCGGCGCGACTACTTCTTCTACCTGTACGTCGTCGGCGTGGCCGGGCAGCTGTGGCTGACGCTGCTGGCGCTGCTGCACTACCCCGACGCCGCGCACCTGGAGCCCGTGCCCGGCTCCGACGAGGCCGCCTACGAGGCTCGCCCCGGCGCCCCGGCGCCATCTGTTTTGCTCACAGCTTGCTGCCCCCTCCGCCTCGCTGGCGCATTGCCGCCATGTCAGCTCACCGGTGCCCTGCCGTCACAGGCTGCGAGGCAGGCCGTGCGTGGAGGGCTGGTCGTTGAGCGACCCTAACCCTCAACCTGGCGCAGGCGCTGGACGAGGCGCCCGGCGTGTGCCCGGAGGCGTCCGCCAACGTGTTCTCGCTGGCGACCTTTGCCTGGGTGGGCCCGCTCATGCGCCTCGGCTACAGGCGCGCCCGCGCAGGCGGACCCTGTCTTGCAGCCGCACATGGCGCTCGTTGCCGCCGGCGCCGGTGCTGCCAGGGCCGCATGAGCGCAGCTGCGCAGCCCGATGCTGTCGGTCCGCGCTGCTGCAAGCGCAGTTCCGAGGCGGCGCCAGGCCGGGGCGGACGCCCGCGGCCGGGAGCCGAGGCGCGCGCGGCCGCGCAGGAAGCCGCTGCAGTTTGAGGACATCTGGGAGCTGCCGGAGGGCGACAAGGTGGAGAACATAACCGCCAAGTTCGAGAAGTCCTGGGAGCAGGAGATGCAGAAGCCCGTGCCCTCGCTGGTGCGCCCGCCCCGCGCGCGACGCCGTGCAAGCAAGCAGGCCGCGACGGGAGGCGCTGTGCCGCTGCCCGTGCGCTTGAGCCGCCGCCCGCCACTGTGCGCCTCTTGGATGATTGGGCCTGGTTGAGCGCATCGCGCGCGTGTGGCTCCTCTCCGGCGCCTTGAGCAGCCGGGCGGAGGACGGGGCGGGGCGCGTGACGCGGCGTGGACGGCGCGCAGACGCGGGCGCTCTGGAACACCACTAAGGGGCTCTTCCTGGTCGCCTTCCCCTTCAAGCTGGTCTGCGACGCCTCGCAGGCGCGCGGCCCAGGCTCCCGATCGGCACGTGCTGGCCATCCTGGCCATCCGGCGACGGGTGGCAGGTGTTGTTCCGACTCGTACCGCATTGTGCCGAGGGTGAGGCGCTGTGTGGGGCCTCAAACAGGGCTCCAGGCCCCCATGGTGCCATACGGTGTGTCCACCTGTGCCCCATGTGCTCACACGTGGCCAGGCTGGCTGCAGCCGCCCGGACCAGAGGCTCTGCTCGGGGCGCTGGTCCCCTAGCAGGGCGGCGCCTCGCGCGCGGCGCTGACGCGCGGGGGCCCCCGCGCGGCGCGCAGTTCGTGGGGCCCGTGTTCCTGAACCTGCTGCTCAACGTGGTGGCGACGGGCCAGAGCAGCGCGCGCGGCTACGCGTACGCGCTGCTCATGCTCTTCGGCCTGGAGCTGGGCACGCTGGCCGACAACCAGCACTTCCAGCGCACCATGCGCGCGGGCGCGCCCCCCACCCCGCTCACCCCTGCCGCCCGCCTGCAGAACCCCGGTGGCCGTCCCCACATGCAGCTTCAGGCGCGGGCGACGCGCTGTGCAGTTCTGCCAGCACAGCCGGCAGGGGGCTTGGTGCGTGGGCCTGCATGCGCCAGCGCTCGCGGGCGCGCCCGGGTGCGGCTTCCGGCAGGCTCAAGGCGCCAGGCTTCATCCCGACCCTACCCCAGCCTCGGGCGCCTCTCAGGGGAGTGCGGGCGACTGCCGCGCGCAGGGTACCAGCTGCGCGCGCTGCTCGTGCACGCGGTGTTCCGCAAGGTGCTCTACCTGGCGCCGACCGCGCGCGGCGAGTTCAGCAGCGGGCGCGTGTTCAACCTGGTCACCAGCGACGCGGAGACGCTGCAGGCGCGACCCCGGCCGCGCCCGCCACGCCGCGCTCGGCCGGAGCTTTGCGTGCTTGCCGAGGTCGACATGCACGTTCAGAAGCTCCAGAACAGCGTGCTCGGCCGGAGCGTCCGGCCAGTGCAAGCACTGCCGGCCGACGCGACCGTCACCAGCCTGTCTCGCGCAGGCCAGCAAATGCGGGCTGGTTCTGCTCCCGCTGAGGGGGCTTGGAGAGCGGGCTGGAGCGGGTGTCCATGTAATGCATGCGCGCCACATGCGCGCTGTGCGGTCCTTCCTGCCACCCGGGCATGTGACGGCCGCGGCGTCGCCGTCTGACGCGCTCCAACGCGCCGGTACGCCGGCGGGAATGCGGCCGCTGACGACGCGGCCGGCGGGCGCGCGCAGATGCTGTGCCAGAACATCATGGGCCTGTACTCGTCTCCGCTGCGCATCCTGGTGGCCATGTCGCTGCTGTACACGCAGCTGGGCCCCGCGTCGCTGGTCGCGCTCGGCACGCTGCTCGTGTTCATGCCGCTGCAGGCACGCGCGCGCCGCCCCTGGCACCCTGCTCGCCGCGCATGCATGCGGCCCTGCGCAGGCGGTGCCTTGTCAGGGCGCAGGACAGGGCGCGTGCCCTGGCCCCCTACGCTGCTCTCCCCGCCCCCGCCTCGGGGCACCGGCCTGGCGGGCGCGCTCACGAGGGACGGCAGCGGGACCTACGCAGGCAGCCCCCCGGCCTGCGACGCGGCTCCCAAGCAGGCAGCCCGGCCGCCAGGCAGCGCGCGGCGCGGCGCTGGCGCTCCGGGCTGTCCAGCCACTGGCCTGGCGCCCGCGGCGCCCTGCTGCCGGGCGGCCCGGCCGGGCGCGGGAGCGGGCAGCGGGCCCCGCGCGCCGCGCGCGCCCTGATGTCCTGGCCCCCAACCTCAAACCTATACGTGTCCGTGGCGCAGGCCTGGATGGTGCGCCTGGGCGCGAAGCTGCAGAAGGAGGCGCTCGCGTTCACCGACGAGCGCGCCAAGCTGGAGGGCGAGCTCATCGCGGGCATCGAGGTGGTCAAGTGCAACGCCTGGGAGGCGCGCGCCCGCCGCGGCCGGCCCCCACCGATGCCAAGCAGGCCGGCATGGCGGGCCCCCTGCATTGCGCCATTGCGTGGCTGTGTGTGCGCCTCCCGCTGCGGCGCGGGCGTATGATGCAGGGGCGCCCCGCCCACCACTTTGCCGCGCCGCGCCCGCCGTCGCGGTGCGGGCCTGTCACTGCGGGTGCCGTCCGATGTCCCTGAAACCTGGCCGACCCTGACGGCGCCACCGCGGCCGCGCGCGCAGTGGTCCTTCTGGGACCGCGTGCAGGCGGTGCGCGAGCAGGAGCTGTCCACGCTGTGGAAGGCGTTCGTGCTGCAGGCGCTCAACTCGTTCACGCTCAACGCGATCCCGGTGCTCGTGCCGGTGGCCACGTTCGCGATGTACCTGCTGCTGGGCCACACGCTGACCGCGTCGGCCGCGTTCACGTCGCTGTCGCTGTTCACGGCGCGCGCCCGCCCGGCCTGGTGCAGTCCAGTGGGTGACACGCATGTGCACTCATCCCACAAAGCTGCGTTGGGCGGACTGCTTCAGTGCCGCTGGGCTTTGACCTGGGCTTTGACCTGGTACGCGTCGCGTACATTGTAAACTGCTACTGGTACTGTCTTACATCAGCGTTGGCAGCGAGCGGGGCGCGCTGCGAGTGCTGCACCCGCCGCCGCTCTAGGTTGCTGCGGGGCAGCTGCCGCCCGCCGGGGCGCGCCGTCGTGGGCCTCACAGGGGCGCGGCGCCAAGCATCTGCTGCGGCTGCCGCTGTTCCAGGTGCCAGGGATGGGGCCCTATATTAACCCTATCCTGGCGCCCCGCAGGTGCTGCGGCTGCCGCTGTTCCAGCTGCCGCAGCTGATCACGCAGCTGGTCAATGCGCGCGTGGCCATCGTGCGGCTGCAGGAGTTCCTGGCCGCGCCGCAGGAGCCGCCCGCGCCGATGCTGCCGCCCGCGCAGCAGGGCGCGCGCCCCGGCCTGCTGGGCCCCCGCACGACGCACGCAGCCCTGTCATTTTGTGCCTCGCCCCCTGCGCTGCTCAGGCGGCCGCCCAGCAGCATTAATGTGATGCGGCCGGGGCCCTGGCCTGGGCGACGCGGCGTCTGGTCGAGACACTGTGCTCGGAAAGCTGGGCATCAGACGTGTGATGAGCAAATGCTGCCTGTGCGAGTATGATGACAGGGCTCTGTGTGCCAAGCAGAGCTCTGTGTGCCAAGCAGGGCTACAGGCATGGATGTCGTAGGGGGCAGCATCCAGGAGACGCACCAGTCGCTGACTCGACAGCCTCGGCGCGCCTGACCGGGAGCCGGGCGGCGCGCCAGGCGAGACGGCCGTGCGGCTGGCCGGCGAGTTCACGTGGGACGAGGGCGCGGCCGCGTCGCTGGTCGACATCGACCTGGCCATCCCCGCCGGCGCGCTCGTCGCGGTGGTGGGCCAGACCGGCAGCGGCAAGTCGTCACTGCTGGGTGCCGCGCTCGGGCTGATGAAGCAGGTGCAGGGGCCAGAGGTGGAGGTGCACGGCAAGGCGCGCCCGCGGCCCGGCTAGGGTTTCACGCAAAGGCCCATTAACCTAAGTTTACAGCCTAAGTTAAGGTTAGGATCTTACCCTAGACCTGCATGGGAGCAGGGTTGGTGTGGTTCTGTGTCGCTGGGTCCAGGGGCTGTAGCAGAGTCACTGCAAGAACGCGTGCAGTGGCAAGTCATTGGAAGGACGAGTCTAGGTCGTGGCCGGGGCTCCTGCGCCGCGCGCGCCAACGGCGAGGGACGGCCGCGGCGCAGGTGGCGTACGTGCCGCAGGCGGCCTTCATCTACAACGCGACCGTGCGTGAAAACATCCTGTTCGGGCTGCCGTACGAGGAGCAGCGGTACCAGCGCGCGCTGCAGGCCGCCTCGCTCGGGCCCGACTTGCTGCTGCTGACGGGTGCGCGGCGGCCGCGCCGGGCCGGGCGCCGGCGTGCGCCTGTCGTCTCCATGCTCTACCCTACCCATGCTCTTGGGGGGCTACTGTGCTGCTCCGGCCAGCCGCAGCATGTCTGCCATTTGTGCTCGAACGCTGCTGCCATTCGTGGCGGGCAGACCCTGACATTGATCCCCCAATTTGCTCGCCGCCGCCAGCGTCAGCGTTGCAGCACAACATACTAGACAGCAAGGTGACGCGCCGCCTGCATCGTCGCAGCGGGCGACCTGACCGAGCTGGGCGACCGCGGCGTCAACGTGAGCGGCGGCCAGAAGCAGCGCATCTCGCTCGCGCGCGCGTCCTACGCCAACGCCGACGTCGTGCTGCTGGACGACCCGCTGTCCGCGCTGGACGCGCGGGTGCGCGGCCGCTCTGGCTGGCAGCGCTTAGGGTAGGTCTAGGGTTAGGGCCATCGTAACAGGCTGACAGCGTACCCACGCAAGCTGACAGCTGGCGGCCGCAAAGCTATGTCAGGGCAGACGCCGAGCGTGCGCGCTGCGCGGCTCATCCGCCGCTGTCCAGCGATGTCTGCGCTCGGGAGGGGATGCGGGCACAGCATGTAGTGCGCGGGGTTGAGCCAGCACCGCTGAACGCCGGCTGCGGGGCGCATGTGCCATACCCGTACTGCCGCGCTTCTGCCTCTGTGGTGCCTGAGGGGTGAGCGAGGCGCAGAGCAACCGAGACATTCGTGGAGGCGCAAGCCTGGAAGCGCCTGGCTTGATGCTGATGCAGCTTGCGCACGTGCAAAGCTTGCCGCAAGAGTCAAGGCTGCGCTGATCACAGAGCCTGATGGGTAGGTAACCTAAGCCTATCCTGATGACGTGCCCCGCGGCAGGTGGCCCGCGAGGTGTTCAACAGCTGCCTGATGGGCGAGCTGGCGGCCAAGACGCGCGTGCTGGTAACCAACCAGCTGCAGTTTGTCAGCGCGGCCGACACGGTCATCTTCATGGCGGGCGGCCAGATCGCGGAGACCGGCACGTACTCCGACATGATGGCCGCTGGCAAGGCTTTCACGCAGCTCATGGCGCAGGCCGAGGCGCGCGGCGCGGCCCGGGGCTGCGGGCAGGGCGTCAGGCAACATGCCCATGTTACGCTTGTTTTGGTAGAGCGCAAGGTACCGAGGATCGGAGCGCCGTGCGTGGGATGAGCAGGGCGGCGTGGTGCCACCTCAAGTTGAGTGCTTGAGCGCCTTAGCTCAGCCTGCCAACCAGGCGTGGAAGAGTGTGGGGTGCTGTTGCTGGAAACTGTTTTGCTATGTCATGCATGCAGCATCGCGCTTGTGAGAGGGAGAGTACTGAGGGCCACTGCAGGGCTGGGGCCATCCGGGGCCCGGTAGGGTGCAGCAGCATGCGCGCTGCTCCTCTTGCAGGGCTCATGAGGCTGCGCTGCGCTGCAGAGGCCTGTGCCGAGGCGCCGCTGCAGCGGGGAGTGCGCAGAATGCGCCCTCGAGCGCGTCGTTGTCAGGGCATGCAGTCGCTGTCAGACTGCCAGAGAGCCGGGATGGCGCGTGGGGCGCGCGGAGGCTGAGACTGATCCAGAGCCTGGCGGGCGCCGGCACTAAACCCATGGTGTGCTGCGACCTGCAGGAGAGCCAGGACAGCAAGGACGGCGACGCGGAGGGCGAGACCGACCCGAAGCCGGGCCCGGCGGCCGCCGCGCGCGCGGCGGCCGCGACGGCCAAGGCGGCCGCGCAGCAGCGCGAGGCGCCGCCGCCCAAGGCCAAGGCCGGCGACCCGGCCGCCGGCGGCACGCTCACCGAGAAGGAGGGCCGCAGCACGGGCGCGCCCCGCGCGCGCGCGCCGCCCCCGCTGACCGCGCTGGAAGGTCCTCGTCAGGTGCCTGGCGCATGGAGGCGTGCTCATGCCGGTTCTTTCTCGCCCGTCCATCTCGGCAGCTCGTTCCCAGCAGCGCAGGCTGCCGCAGGCCACGGCACACGTCCAGACTTTGCGCTGCGCGAAAGACAGAACCCTGTTGTAGCGCAGTAGTAAGGTTATGTTGCCGCACCCGCGTCGAGCGCGCGCGGCGCGCGGCCCGCAGGCCGCATCTCGGCGCACGTGCTGAACGTGTACATCCGCTCCATGGGCGGCGCGTTCCGCTTCTCGCTGCTCATGGCGCTGTTCGTGTGCGTGGAGGCCGGGCGCGTGTGCGCGACCGTGTGGCTGTCCACCTGGACCGACACCGTCGACATCCCGGGCGGCGCGCCGCACCCGGCCATCTGGTACCTGTCCATCTACGCCAGCATCTCGGGCGTGCAGGCGCGCGCGCGCCCCGGCCCCCGGCCGACGACCTGTGGTTGTGAATAGAAGGACCTCCGTGCTTGTGCACTGCGCCACCTGCCGTCAGCACGGCCAGGGGGCGGCCAGGCCCTCCCACCGCCCCCTGTCATTGCAGGCGACGGCCGGCCGCGGCGGCGCTGCCGCGCGCGCATGCCTCTCTCTTGTTCCGCGGTGTTGCGGCGCCGGCGCAAGGCGGTGCCCCGCGCCGCGCGCGGGCGGCGGGGGCGCGGATGGCGCGCTGACAGGGGTTGGGGTCAGGCCCTTTGACTGGGCCTGCGCTGCGCCGCAGGTGGTGTTCCAGGTGCTGAGCCAGTTCCTGCTCAAGGCGCTCAGCATCGCGTCCGCGCGCTGCATGCACAACCAGATGCTGCGCCAGCTGCTGCGGTGCGCCGCGCGCGGGGTGTGGGCTGGGACCGTGAGCTGCCAGTGCTGTCTGAGCCAAGCCGAAGCCTGCGGCCGCTGCAGCGCCGCTCCTGACAGGCTGCACGTGCGTCGCGTGGGGCTGTGAGACGGCCGGCTGCCGGCGTGGCAGGGTGCTGCACGGTGGTGCGACGCGGGCGGCGATGCAGCAGGGACTGTGTTGCCCTCATGTACCAGTCACCATTTGAGGCTGCGCAGCGCGAGGGGCGGCTTACCGCAAGGCAGCGCAGGGGCCCATCGCCGCCCTGCCGACGTGCTCCGCCTCTGAAGCACGAGCTTGCCAGGGCCAGGGCGCCAGCGATGCTCGTGGCGATGCAAGCACCACGGCGCCCGGGCCGCGCAGGGCGCCCATGGCGTTCTTCCACACCACGCCGCTGGGCCGCATCATCAACCGGCTGACCAAGGACACGGTGGACGTGGACAAGAACCTGGCCGACTTTGCCGCCTTCTTCCTGCGCTCGCTGCTGCAGCTGGTCTCCACCATCGTGCTGATCGGCGTGGTCGTGCCGTTCGCGCTGCCCGCGCTGCTGCCCATCCTGCTCCTCTTCTACTTCCTGTACCAGTACTTCCAGGCGCGGCGCCCCCGACCTTTCTTGCCACTTTCCTTTTCTTCCTTATTCCCTCTTGTTCGGGCCTGTCCGGGCCCCCGCGCGCCCTGGCGCCGGCCGCGCCGGCCGCGGCGCCGCGCCGCCGCCGCGCGCCTGCCGCGGCGCACCCCTGCGTGCCTGCCGCTTTGCGTGCGGGCGGGAGCTGGCTTTGCCTTGCGGGCTTCGCAGGACTGCGGCCGTGCTGTGCCTGTGACCTGCTTTGGTGCTTCACCTCGCAGCCACAGCAGACCACCGGCACAGCAAGGCCGCCAGTCCTGCGAGGCCAGCAAAGCAAAGCCAGCTCCCCGCCGCATGCAAAGCATCGCAGTGAGAGCCCGAGTGCGCTCGCGCGGGGCTTGGTCGCACGCGTTGCGCAAGCCCGGGCGTGTCGTAAACCCCGGTCGGGCGCGGCCTGTGCCGAGCGCGCCCGAGCTCGCCCGAGCGCGCCCGAGCGCCCTAATCAAACCCTAATATAACCCTGTACACAGGCGTCGGTGCGCGAGATTAAGCGCCTGGACTCCATCAGCCGCTCGCCGGTGTACTCATCGCTGGGCGAGGCGCTGGCCGGGCTGCCGACCATCCGCGCATACCGCGCCGAGCAGCGCCTGGCCAGCCGCAACGCGCGCCTGGTCGACGCCAGCGTCGTCATGTCGCTCGTCAACATGTCCATGAACCGGCGCGCCGCCCCGCCGCGCTGCGCCAGCGACCATGCAGGGCTATCCTCACGAGAGACACATTGCATGGTGCCGGGCCGAGCAGCCCGTCCGGGGCCCGGCGAAGGAGGGGCACATCTGGGCTGTGTGTGGCCGAGCGGCCGCGCGTGCGCGCAGGCGGCTGAGGATAGGGTTATGGCGCAGGTGGCTGAGCATGGGTCAGGGCGCAGGTGGCTGAGTAGGGTTAGGGCGCAGGTGGCTGAACATAGGGTTGGCGCGCAGGTGGCTGAGCGTGCGCCTGGAGACGCTGGGCGCGCTGGCGGCGTTCGCGGCGGCCGCGCTGACCGTCGAGCAGCGCGGCGCGGCGTCCACGTTTGGCCTGGTGCTCTCGTACGCGCTCACCATCACGCAGCTCACGTCCATCACGGCGCGCGCGCCCGCCCCGCCTCCCGCAGCCCAGGCCCGTGACAACTATGATCCATGCATGTGCAGCGCAGAGCCGCATACAACAGCCCAGCCCCGCTCCAGCGTTGTCACTGACGAGCCACACCCATGCAGGCCGCCCCGTCGCAGGTCCTCAACCTGCCATCCAATACGAGCCCAGTCAGGGCCGAGTTAAGCCATGACGCGCACGAGGTGCCGCCCAGAACGAGCCGCGCGCGCCTGTGATGCTGACGCCCCGTCGCTGCGGCGGCGAGCGCAGGTACGGCTGGCGAGCATCGCGGAGAACAGCTTCAACGCGGTCGAGCGCATCGACGAGTTCTGCAGCCTGCCGCAGGAGGCGCCGGCCAAGCTGCCGGGGGCCAAGCCGGACGGCTGGCCGCCCGCCGGCAAGGTGGCACCCACCCCGCAGCCCCGAGCAGCACAATTTTGGATCAGCAGTCAAAGTGGCATCCTGGCCGGTCTTGAGAGAGCAGGTCGGCTGTGCTGTCTGCTCTACGTCAGCATGCACGCGTGCTAGCCGCCGGGCTGCATGTTGCTCAACCTGCCATCTTTGCAGTCTGTGTGGAGCGCTTGGGTCAAGCAAGGGGGCAGCCGGTGCTCTAGGGCCGGCGGCACGTGCGCCTGAGGCGCGCGTGCGCACGCCGCACGGGGGCGCGAGCGCTCCCGCGGCGCGCCGCCGAGACGTCTGCGGGCAGCTCTGCGGCGCGCCAACAAGCCGCCCCGCGAGCGGCGGCGCGCGCGCGCGCGCAGGTCGAGTTCCAGGACGTGAAGATGCGCTACCGGCCGGGCCTGCCGCTCGTGCTGCACGGCCTGAGCGTGACGGTGGAGCCGGGCGCGCGCTGCGGCGTGGTCGGCCGCACCGGCGCCGGCAAGTCCTCGCTCATCAACACGCTCTTCCGACTGCAGGCGCGCCCGGCGATCCTGGCCAGGGTTAGGGTACGCATGCGCGCCGGCCACAGGGCCGCCCGTCACAGCTCGTGTGCGCCGCGCTGGCAGCAGCGCCATTGTCATTGTTACCCTCAGTGTGCCTTTCCGTGCGACAAGGATGGCCCCTAGGCCCCGCATGTGCCGCAGCAGCTGGACAGCGGCGCCGTTGCCGCCGGCACTCTTGTTACCTTGTACGCGGCACAGGCAACCTGTTACCTTCTATGCGATACGGGCAACCCGCGAACCTCTGCGCGTGCCGCAGGAGCTGGACAGCGGCGCGATCGTCATCGACGGCATCAACATCGCCAAGCTGGGCGTGGAGCAGCTGCGCGCGTCCATGGCCATCATCCCGCAGGCGCGCGCCCGCGCGCGCCCGCGCGCCCGCGCCCGCGTGCGCCGCCGGCGCGCGGCAAGCGTGGGCCGCGCCGCGGCAGCCTCCGCGCGATCCGCGCGCGTGGCGGGAGAAGCGCGCGCCTCGCTCGGCGCTCGTGGCGCGGGCCTGGATGCGCCGGCCGTGCCAGGCCGGCGCCCTGCACGCGCGAGCCGTGGACAGACGCGGCGGTGCTGCACAGCTGTGTGCGTCGGCGCTGCCTGTGAACATGCCGCACCGCCGGCGCGGAACGCAGGGCCTGCGGCCCAGATCTGACGCGCTTGGGCGTGAGAACTGTAGGCGCGGGCGCAAGCGCTTCAGACGCGCACGCCGCGCTCCAACCCGGCGCGCCTCGAGGCGCGCCGCAATGCCGACGCGCGCGGGCCTGCGCGCAGGTGCCGGTGCTCTTCACGGGCACGCTGCGCTTCAACCTGACGCCGTTCGGCGAGCACAGCGACGCGGAGTGCTGGGCGGCGCTGCGGCGCGCGCACCTGGCGGGCGTGGCCGAGGCGTCGCCGCTCGGCCTGGACCTGGTGCTGCGCGAGGGCGGCGCGCCGCTGAGCGCGGGCCAGAAGCAGCTGGTCGCGCTCGCGCGCGCGCTGCTGCGCCACAGCAAGGCATGGCCTGGGCGGGGCGGGTGCCCCCGCCATGGTTGTAGGGGCCGCGCGCCGCCATGCCGGCTGCGCGGCTTTTTATGCTTGGCTGGCCGTTCGCTGGCCTCTGGGTGCAGGATGGTTGAGGTGCTTGGCTGGCCGCGCGCCGGCGCCTGGGCGCGGCGCAGGGCTGGTTGGATACGGAGGTGTTGAGCAGCGCACCTGCATGTCGCGGCGCGGGAGCGGCGGTGCACGCCGGTGCACGAGCTGCCGCGCACGGCCAGGGTAGGGTCAGGGTCAGCTGGTCCCTGAGCCCAGCCAGCCCAAGCAGCCTGGCCCAGGCTGTGGGACCTGCCTGGGCGCGGTCAGTGGGCCTGCACATAGAAGCGGCGGGACCCTGGCGCGGCCGGCCCGTGCCTGCGGACTCGGATGGACGGGAGGCACGGGGCCGAGTCGCCGCACTGCTCACGCTCTTGTGTGCGGGCGGCAGATCCTCGTGCTGGACGAGGCCACGGCCAATGTGGACGTTGAGACCGATGCCCTCATCCAGAAGACGGCGCGCCCCGGCCCGCCCCTGCGCGCAGCCTGTGCCGCTGTTGGCTGGGGGCTGCCTTTAGACTGCAGGTGCACTAGTCACAGCAGCATTCAATGCACGCTTGCAAGGGGGGAGCGGGAGAGAGACCGTGGTCCTTTGTGTGATAGGGGGGCAGGCAACCTGCAGTCATACCCACGGGTAGGTTGTCGCTCTGAGCGTATTTGAGCATGTGGGCGCGCGCCGGTCTGGCGCCGCGGCGCTCCCAAAGCTGGGGCGATGCGCGGCCGCGAGGCTGGGCCCCCCGTCGTCGCGCAGGTGCGCGACGAGTTTGTGAACTGCACACTGATCAGCATCGCGCACCGGCTGCACACGGTCATCGACGCGGACGCGGTGCTGGTCATGGACCGCGGGCGCGCCGCCGAGTACGGTACACCCGCCGAGCTGCTGGCCAACACCGACGGCGTCTTCGCGGGCGCGCCCCGGTGCCTCGGCCGGCAGCTCGGGCCGCCCGTGGCTGGGGTTGCCCGCCTCGGCCAGGCCATGGCGCTGGAGAGCTGTTGTGCAGCCGTCCACCGCCAGGGGAGTGCAGGGCTGCGCTGGGGCGCTGCGGTAGCTGCGAAGAGCTGCGACTCGCCACAATGCCCGTGTGTGCCCCAGGTCTGATTACCTGAGGCGGGCGTGGCGGTCAGGCAGCCAATTTTGGCAGGGACCGTGCCACGCTTTCAGGTCCTGACCTTGTTTTGCTCTGAGCGTGTTCCGATGCTAGTTCGCCAGGACTCACAACTCAGGACAGCCCGCCGATGCCACGCATGTCACATGCGGCATATCTGCCACGCATGTCAAGCGCGGCAAGTGCCCACAGCGTTCATTCGCCCGCGGCTGACGCCTCGCCGTCGCGCGGCGGCAGGCATGGTGGGCGAGACGGGCGAGGCCACGGCGCGCTTCCTGCGCAGCGTGGCCGCCGGCGAGGTAGACGCGCGCGACGCGATCGCGCGCGCGGCCGCGGTCGGCCTCAAGCGCCTGCAGACGCCGCCCTCGCCGCTGCCGGCGCAGCCGCAGCACGTCTCGCAGCAGCTGGCGCGCCCGCGCAGCCTCCGTGTCCCCCCAGCGACATGCTCAGGCTCTGTGCACGTGCCGTAGCGCTTGCCGTGGGGCCCATGGTGGCGCGTGGGCACAGTGCTGAGCGTGGGCCAAGCAGCGTGCGGGTGACAGCTTACAGCGTGCGGGTGACAGCTGGAGCAGGACACACAAAGGTCGGATACGCGTTCCCAACAGCGCCCCCTTTCAAATGTCCTATGTACTCTCACTCGTCGCATGCCATGCATGTCATGCGCCCATGGTCATGCCAAAGCGTGCCGCGCAGTCCCGGCAGACGGACGTGCGGCGCAGCGCGCGGCGGACATGCCAGCCACCAGGCCTTGTCAGGGCCGGCCACGAGGTCTCGCCAAACCCTGCCACGGGGCCCCCGCAGATGGACAAGGCCAAGCGCGCGGCGGACATGCTGAGCGGCGCGCTGTCGCTGCTGGGCGAGGACGCGGACAGCGCCGAGGCGCGCGGCCGCCTGGGCCTGCCGCCGGCCGACGGCGCGTTTGGCGAGGAGGAGCCCGGCTCGGTGGTGCAGCGCGCGATGCAGCAGGTGGCGCCCCGCCTTGCCCGGCATGCGGGCCGGGCCTGCTTAACCTAGCGCCCTCGCCCACCGTCTGCAGGCGGGCTGAGGACGTGCTGGGGGGCGCGGGCGGGCACTCCGTGCACCACTTTTCCTCCGCTCGTTAAAACCTGCAGGGAAATGTGAGGTGCGGTGTGCGCCTTGGACTGGAGCTCCTGGGCAATGTATGCGTCGAAGAATCGAGCATGCCCGGTCAGGACGCCTGGGAAGCAAGGCGTGTGCGCCCACGCTTTGGTTCTCAGCCAGGCGCTGGCATGCGGGCGCTCGCTTGGAGCTGAGCAGCGCTGCCAAGCCGCAGTGCGGCCGCAGTGTGCCGCGAGCTTGGGCTGTGCGACGGGGGCGAGCGCAATTGTGGCAATATGCGGCGCGCGCGCGCAGGCGCTGGCGCTCGTGTCGGACGTGCACGCGCTGGCGGCCCAGGTGCGGAGCCGGTGCAAGAAGGGCGGCGGCGGCGGCGGCGGAAGCGGCGGCCGCGGGGGCAACGACGGCGGCGGCGGCAACGGCAGCGTCACGCCCCGGGGTGGGCACCTCGGCCTGCCGAGCGCTTGTACGCTGGTACAGCGTCTGTCGGCGGCGCCGTCTGCGTGTTTGGCTGGTGCCAGAGCGGGGCGGTGGGCTGGTCGCTAGGGGTTGACAAGTCAACGGCTCTGATGGGTTGCAGACATGGTGGCCCAGGCTTGATCACTGCCGCCGATCGACAGGCAGGATAGCGCTCTTGTATAGGCCTGATTCACCAGTGGTCGCGGTGCAGGCTCGGGGCGCCCGCCGGCGCGGCTGCCGGTTGTGATGTCGGGGCAGCAGCTGGCGAACCAGGACGGCGACGACGGACCGGGCGGCCCGGGGCGCAGCTACGAGCGCGCGGTGTCGCTGCCGCAGGACATGTCCGGCCTGCCGCGGCGTTGGAGCGTCGACGCGGGCGCCGACGGCGCGCTGCTGCCCGACGGCGCGCGGCGCGGCGCGCGGCTGCGGTGCGTCGCTGCCCTGATAGGGTTTTTTCCCAAGTTTTGCGGGCACCTGCATTGGAACATCACGGCGGGCGTCAAAGCTGACTGTTTGTGGTCTGCCAAGTGTTCTGATCGAGGTGCTGCTGCAGCGGTGACGCGGGCGCTATTGCTGCGGCGATCAGTCTTGTGCGCGGCACGCTCCGGCGCTCAGCGTCGTGCGCAGCGTGAACACGCTGTCCCAAGGGTTGCAAGCGCTTGTAGAGTGTGTGGCGGCGGCAAGGTCGGGGAAGCAAGGTTCAGCCTCGGTTGGCGTCCGCTGACGGGCTGCCGGTCGGTCGTTCTCTCCCTCTATTCTGAGTGTGTCTGGCGGCGTGCTGTTGGTTTTAAAGTATGCACCTGCAAGTTACATCATGAACACAGCGTAATTAGGTCACCATGCAAGCGACATATGTGGCTTCCATGCATACTCCTGGTGTGCACACTCCTGGTGTGCGAGTGCCGGCGCTCGCTGCTGAGGCTGCCGTTGGTGTGGTGACGTGCGGAGTGTGTGGCGGCCCGGCAGGGGCCTCCGGCTGGCGCAGGGCGGCTCGCCTGGGTACCAGCGCCTGGCGGACGAGGACCCGCAGCTGCGCAATGACCCTGCCGCGCAGTGAGCGGGCCCTGGTCCGCCAGGGTCCTGGACGCAGGGATGGCGAGGTTGGGACTCGGCCGCTTTACCACTTATGCCGGCGGTGGCAGACGCGCTGGCTGCAGCGGCGTGTGTGCGTGTGCGTTGTGCTGGTGGCAGGAACAGAGGGTGGTTCTTTTGGGGTTTGCAGCAGCCCGCACGGGTTGCAGTAGCCTTTGAGCGCTCTGCAGCAGGTGAGCAGCGCTACAGATAGTTGCGCACGCCTGTGCTTGGCGCTGCCCGCCGTCACCTGCCACCTGGCGTAGCTGCGCGTCTGCGGGCGTCAGGAAGCAGGGGAAGCGTGGCAGCGCTGCGTGCGCCTGCATGCAACAGCGCAGTGTGCTTTGACAAGCAGGCTTGGCGCAATGGGGGCCACTTACCAATAGAGGTTGCGCACCCAGAGTGCAAGGAGCAGAGCGGGGTGAATGGACACTCAAGTGCGCCAAAACTTCACAAGGTGTGATGAGGTGGTGATGGTGTCTGTGGCAAGCTAGAATCCCATTATTCTTTTGGCTGGGGTCTAACCCGTTCTGCCCCGTTTGTAATTGAACAGGAAGTGTCTGTGACGCGCACATCTGACCGTATGGGTGGTACCCAGTATCAGATATGTAGAGACAGGCATGCTAGAACGCCATTGCTCTTTCCTATTGTGCTAGGGAAGTGTGGAGGGAATGCCAATGGTTGGAAGCAAGTCTCTAGGAGCGTGTGGTGTCATTGCTTTCTCATGTGATTTTCACATGATGGATGCAGAGGATGTAAACAGTGTACATGCATGCTGTCCATTGAGATGGTCTCACCCACTGTCATGCAGCCTTGCAGGCAGAGTTTTTTGTGTTCAACGTCATTGTGGTAACCTGACATGGGTCACTAGAGCTGCTTTCGATTGTGCACGCACGGCAAAGCTCTGAGAAGCACAGAAAGTTGGCAGATTACAGGCTGGTGCATATGTACATTGCCTCACAACGGACTTACATAGACGGCATGACTCCGTATATTGCTGAAAGCACCTCCCAGCAGCGCACGTCCAGCATTTCCAGACCGCAGCTGACCACAATCCGCAGCAGACCCTCACCCACCGTCCAGGCATCAGTGTACCCTGTTCGTCAACTTTGACCACATACAGACATGCTGCCGCTCGTTAGCACTACTGCCCATAACGTGGCTTTTGCGGGGTTTCATAGATAGAACACAACTAGCAGCTAGTGCGGAGCTGCATGGGCCCCCAGACTCTGCACGCGGGCCTGCCTGACAATGGCCAGCAGTTGTCAGTGGGCTTTCCAGCGCCCATGCTAAAGCCTGCATCCAAGGCACCCCCCTGCCAGACCGCTCCTTGCCGCCACAAGGTGAGTCCGAGTGCTCATGTGCCTGCCAAGGCTGTAAGGACGCATTGCCAGCACCGCGCACACTATGTGTGCCCCGAGGGGCTACCTAGATACGCCGGCCTGCGCACCCGTAACAGTGGGAGCCACCCAGCCTATTGCTAGCGCTGCTTCGGCGTCGCTAGCCTTTGCCTCAGTACTCGCCTGTACCGCCGACTCCTGCACCTGGTCCCCTTTCCTGGCCTCCTGGTTCGCCCGCTCGGTCCCTGGGGCTCCTGCCACCCCTGGCAACAACCGACTGGTCGTGCTTAGTAGCATACCGTCTCGCCGATGGTCCGTCGTGGTCCACTGGCTGAGTCCACTCAGCCCCAAGCGCTCGAGCTGATGTTCTCGGAAGAAGTCTGCGACAGATGCATTCAAAGTTGCTTGCCGGGCGCAACAACCCTCTTCCATATGCTTGCCTTGGACTCTGAGGAGCGTCCAGAGAGACTCGCGCAAAGCAGGACACCGTGTGCAATGGCGGTGCCAGTGCTTAGTGCAGGCTGGGTCCCCAGAGCCTGGCCCGGCGGTGCCCGATCGGAGGAGGCGGTGCTGGAGTGCGTTGGTGCGCTCCCATGTGAAGCGGAAAGCCTTGGACACCAATCGCCACAAGCCCTGTTGTCCATAGTACTAGAACCAGCCACGCGCCTTACTTGCCAGTGCAGTTGCCTGGCGCAACTTGCAAGAACCGTAGCTGCGCGTCACTAGCGCTGCTCACGTAAAAGCATTGCAGAGAAGGTCACATCCTGCTGACCCGGTGACGCAGATGCCAGGCCGTTCACGGGCGAGAGCGCGGATGCCACGCTGAAGGCAGCCTTCCAGAAGTGCTTCTCGGCCGTGGTCCCGAAAGGGAGCGTGCACGGCGGCGAGCTCGTGCTGGGAAAGCCAGGGCGCCTCGTGCGCTTTGCTTTTGTCGGCACTGGCACCAGCAGTTGATCAGTCCACAGCAGTGTGCCTACCTGGCCCGCGCGCCGCAAACCGGTTTAGTAGCGCGCTCTAATCCGTGGCTGAAGCAAGGGCGACCGCGCAGGAAATCAGCGTTGCTGGACCTGGCTGTCGCAGGCTCCACATCATTGCAGGTCGGCCACCCAATGCCAGTCATACTAACCGTTCAAGCGCCCAGCGCCGTTTGCTGCTCCAGGCCATGCGCACTGCCTGCTATGCTGTGCCAGACGTGCCACACCCAGCACAGCGTTGCGGTTGTGAGCGTGGCATGTGCCATGTGCTGCTTGCACACAGGGCGGTGCGGACGATGGGCAGGTGTTATCCGGGTTGCTGGCGCATGGTTTCAGGGCGGCTTGTTCACATAGGCACGCCCGACCCGTGTCGTGGTGGCCCCGCACAGGTGCAGGAGCCCGTGCGGCCGGACGGCAAGATTGGCGACCGCACGAGCATCGACGGCACGTTGGTCAGCGTGGGCGCCGCTGAGGATTGGGCAAGCAGGCGCGGCAACCAGGCGCGCACGGCCCAAGGCCCTGGTCGCCCTCCCTCTCTTGTAGCAGCAGTGGTTGCCCATGCTCTTGCCGGCGGGCTGGCGGGCCTGAAGCAGTCGCGGGCCATGGTCACCGTACCATGCACCCTGCCCACGGATTGGTGGGCAAGAGCTGGTAGAGGACGCGTGCTTTCCTGCGCTTGGGTGCGCCCAAGAAAGGCGCGTCGCCGACCCGGCCAGAGTGTGTGCGGCTATGGCATGCCCCGCTCGCCGCTTCCCGCTGCGTGGGTTGCAGCGGCAGGGGCGGCATGCGGGGAGCTTATGCCAGCGACGCTCGACTCGCCCACGCTCCTGACGCCCGCGCAGACGCGCCTCTGCCTGATGCGCATCGCGGTCGGCGACGGCAAGACGATCTTGGTCAGGCTACAGGGCCGCCACGTCGATGACTGCCTGCCGCGCCTGCAGGCGCGCACGCCCGCCTTCACATCGCCGCCATGGCTCTGCATGGGTCGCTGCATGCCGAGAGAGCATGACTGCCTGTCAGCATGTGGGCCTGTTGGACTGAGGTCGGCATACACCGCGCGGATCCGCCTTCATCCCGCTGCGGCCCGGGCTGCTGGATGCATCCACGGATTGCCAGCCCGTGAGCTCTGGACGATAGGAGCCTGTGTGAGGCTGTCAGATACATGTGGCCGGCCTAGGCACCAGACAGATTTAGTGAGTGCATGGTGTGCTCACCATTGTCTCATGGGCGACGCCATTGACCTGTGTCTTGGTCATACATGCGAGCCTGAGCGCCCTGGCCCCGCGGGGTGCGCGCAGCTGGTGGACGGGGCCGACCCACCGCAGGTCTTCGTCCAGAATGCGCACATCCGCCTGAACTGGCTGGCCGCTGACGACCAGACAGTCGTCAGCATCGCTGGCGCCGTCGTCGCTGACTCTGAGCAGAGCAGCGAGATCGGCAGCGAGTCATAGGCTGGTGGCTGGCGCGGCAACAGCACCTGCCTTGGAGCGCCGCGGCCGGGCGCCTGGTTTGGCGGCGCCGAGGACTGCCCGTCCGGCCAGCAGCCACACGCCGTGGCAGCGTGTTGAGCAATTATCATGGCTATTCAACAATGTGTCCGTGTGCAACCCCTTCAGAGGGCCCGGCGTCATGATCCCTGTGGCGGGGCAGCAATCAGAAGGCTTCCTGCTCTGCCGCAGCGGGTCTGCACCATTATGTCAGTGTCTTTGATGCGTCAGACGCACAGCAAGGACTGTCGCATGCACTTTGCCCGCCCGCATGCACAGCAGTTCTCTGCAGGTCCGAGGGGCCTTGATGATGCGCACTAGCTTTGAGCTATCAATTTTCAGCGTGTGCCGGACCCCCTGCGCATGGGCGACACGCGCAGCGCTCCAGGCTGCCTCCTGATCGGCACCTTTCTGGCGTCAAGGGCGTAGCATGGACTGTTTGAGCAGTACTGCGCATTCCTTGAAACAGCCTCCCCCGCTCTCAAGTGCGCTAACTGTGTGGCGGTGCGGGCAGCGCTAGGTGTGTGCGGGCAGGAGCACTGTCATAGAGCATTGTAAAAAGCTGTAAATGATCATTGGTCTGTATGTTACCATACAAACAGGGTAACCTTGATGCCTGCTTCTGATGGCAAAGCTCTGAGAAGCACTGGAGAATGCACTAGAAATGCATCAGCTTGCAGTCTCAAGGTGCTTCATAACGTGTTACCATGACAGCATGGCCTTCCGTGTAACTTGCTGAAACCACCTCCCAGCTGCGCACACTCATCTTCGCTAGCCTATACTTGCATTATACCCCGTCAATGGACCACAGCCCTCATCAGTTCCTCACCCATCACGCATCAGTGTGCTGTGTTCGTCAACTTCTGTTCATCAACCACATACAGACATACTGCCGCTCGTAAGCACACTGCCGCTGCAAAGCTCATGTGAACTTCATAGAGCAAGAGTGGGAAGTACAGCAGCAGATGCTAGACGGGAAAAGAAGCACATGCACGCATCGTCGTCCTCCGCTGTGACACCCAAGGAGACGCGCTGAGGCACACACTCTGAGTGCAAGTACTTGTATATAAAATGGTGGTGGTACTCTGCAACCATGCCCTCTGCCTTGCGCAGAAGGCAAGAGCCCACCATGCCCACATCTAGCAGCCACACAACTTACAGGTGCCAAAAGGTGGTCAGGGCCAGGGGCGCATAGCCTGGTTCCCCTGGCCCTAGGGGTTGGAAAAAAATTGAGTATGCTTCTGCATGCGTGGCGCACCCTCGCGCCGCCACAGCAACCGCATCATGGAGTGCAGATTTTGCACCCACACGGCTTGCTTCATGCATTAGGGTGCAATGCATGCCGCTGCGTACATTGCAGCCGCGCCATGTTTGCATGGTGCTTGCGTCCTACTCTTAGGAGAAAGAAAAGAGCTGTGCAAAGGAAAATGGCAGGGGCCTTGCCCTTGGCGCTGTCTCAATTACCCTTCCCACTCGTACACGCCCCTCGCCCTCGTGCACAACCTCAACCTAGGAGCCCTGGATGGCGTAGGTGCCCGGCGCAGGCGGCGGCAGCAGGCCGCGGCCGTTGGGGGTGCCGTCGTCGCGGATGGTCGGGATCGCCTCCGAGATGAACTCCTGGCCGGGCACGGTGGCGGGCGTGGGGCCCGTGATCGGCGGCGAAATAGCGCCCAGCGCCGACACCGTCTCCTGCGCGCGTGTGAAAGCAAGGCCGTCAGGCCGCCGCTGGTTCCAGCGCACACCCCCTGCCGCACCTCTGCTGCCCGGCAGCACAAAGCACCCAACATGTGCGTGAATGCGCTCACCTAACTCTGTGCCACTACACTACCATTGCTGGGGACAAAAACTATAGCACATGTGTCTTGCTTATAGGCTGGCGCACTGCAGGGACTTTGCTAGAAAAGGACTGTGCCAGACAAGTGACATGCTGTGTGGGCTGGCACACAAGCAACATGGCATGCAGCATGGCCATGGGAGCAGTCCCGCATGACGCTCTCACATACATAGCCAAATATCAGCGCAGGCACGCTGATGGCGAAGCAGACCTGGCCGGACGAGATGGCGTGCTTGGGGATGTCCTCGACGCCCGAGTCGGTCGCGTTGTAGCCGGTGGGCTTGGTGATGACGCCGTTCAGGCCGTTGGGGAAGAAGACGCCGATGCCGTTGGGGCTGCCCAGCGTCAGGACGTTGATGTTCTGCCGCCGCGCGCACACGCGGAGCGTCAGTTTGTACACATAATAACTGCTCACAACCTTCCTTGGGTACGTATTTTGACCAGCAACAAGGGTGGCCAGGCTGCGCATGAACCAATCACACATCAGTAAGCCAGCGCCGTCAAAAGATGGGATTGCTGCAGCAGCACAGAGCACGGCCACAAGGCTGTGCATGCAGCAGAGAGCGGCGCACCATCTGGGGCGTGCGTGAGAAGGTGAGGCCGCGGATGTCGGTGGGGATCATGTTAGGGAACTGGTCCTGCACGGCGATGTTGCGGGGGTCCGCCTGCACCAGGCCCTGGTCGTCCAGCTGCGCGCGCACAAACACTTGTCAAATACTGTGGCATGCAGGTACGCACAAGCCAGCAACATGTAATGTCTTTATAACGACCACTGGGCTTGCATGCCTGGCAGAAACCTTTCATCTTGATAGGCAAGGACGGCGGAAAGCACTGTGCAGGAGGGCAGGTCGCCGGCTGCACTGGTAGCATAGACAACCGACACCTTTGCCACCACTTGCGCAACTGTCATGCAGCCATGCAGCCACACCCATGTTCTCACTGGGCAGCTCTGTCCCTTCCCCTCTGCTGTGCCTAACCCGCACCTGAGGGCCGTCCAGGCTGTCGCGCAGCGAGGAGATGCGCGCAAACACCTGCTCCACGGTCTCGCCGAAGGGCGCCACAATGTTGTTGCGGAACTGCCACAGCAGCATGCGCTGCGCGGCCAAGCAGGACCGGGTCAAGTGCTGGCGTGCGGAGGGCGCATGCGCAAGGCCAGCCGTCCTGCACGGCCGCAAGCGCAAAAAGGCACCAGTGTGGCAGCAGGGGCAGCACGCGCTGCAGACACATGCTAAGTGTGTCAGCCGCCTAGTGCAAGTCGAAGGCCGCACCTCCACCGCGGCCTGCGCGGTCGCGCTCGTCGCCAGGCCGGCGATGCCGTTGGCGAGGACGGGGTTGGTCGTCAGCCCGATTAGGCCCTGTCAGCGCGCAGCGCGGGTGAGCACAGGCGGCACACACATGACCCCAGAAGTCGTTTGCGTATTATTTGACATCATAAATACCTTTACTCCAAAACTAGGACTAAGACACATACTCCCACTGGCATACTTCCCTTCAAAGATGCGTATCAAAGCTGCCACATTTTAAACATGTTTTCGGTCAGCCGGCTGCACTCACCTTGTTGCCGGTCGCGCCCAGCTCCTCAAGCGCCAGCACACACCTGCACGGTGTCTGCTTTGGCAACAAGACGACTTGAGGTTTATAAATGTGGCAACCTCGATACGCATCTGCTGAAGCAGGCTAATTTAAAAGCCTGCTTGGTGGCGGCCTCGTCACGCATCTACTGACACTGTGCACGCAAGGACTGAGACGCGTTGCAGCGTGCAGACTTGCGGGCAGGCCAGCAGAACTCGGGCCAACAAGAGCGGGCCCCGTGGGCTCCAGGGAGACTCACAGCGTATAGGTAAATTCATCCTGGAACGGGTCTGGCGCGCACATAAGCGTAGGGTTAGGGTATGACAATCTGCAAACGCCCAAACGAGCGTGTGCTTTGCTGCCGTGCCGATAAGGAGGCCGGTCAGGACACACACGAGCCTGCCACGCTGGAGCTGTGCACACACTGATATGCCTGCACCAGCGCGCTATTGCAAGGCTTCTCGCACACAACAGGGCGCACCAAAGGCGGCGCCATACTTCTGCTGGATGGTCTGGCCCGCGGGCAGGCCATACGCGGCGGCGAAGAAGGCGTTGAAGCCGCCGGTAAAGTCCACCAGCGGGCAGGGGTCGCTGCTGCCTGCCTGGCGCGTGAACAGCGCGTGGCCCTGCGGACGGCAGAGCGCGTCAGCGACAGCCGCAGCTCCTGGCTCAGTAACCAAAGCGCCTGCAACGCTGCCATGACGACCCAGAGCGCTTAAGCACAGCTGAAAATGTGCTGCCCACGCTAGGCTGCAGCACGCCCGCTCATACCCTTACGGGAGCGCACACTTGCGCTGCACAGCACACGAGCACAGTCAGGCCTTCTGCCCGTGCGCCCCGCGCAGCGCACCTGCTCGTTGAGCGCGACCTCCTCCAGGAAGGGGCGGGTGGCCTCGGTGAGCTTGGCTGCTTTTGCGCCGATGGGCGTCGGCCCGCCGAGTTCCAGGTTGTTGATGAATCCATGGCCAAAGGTGCCCCACGTGTCAAACAGGCCCTCCAGGCACTCGACGTTGGTCAGGAAGCGGATGATGTCAATGTCGGTGTAGTTCATCTTGGCGGCGATGCCCGCTGTGCGCCGCGCACGGTGCAAGCGTCATAGCACGCCTGTTCATTTCTGTGTGTCTCTATATGAATTGCAAATCATGCGACAACCTCGCCAACCTCGCCAACCAACTCCTCACCCTCACTTACCTGACAGCACACCTGGTTGCAAACTGTGCGGCACAAGATACCTCCACACCACCAAAGCGGTGGAGCGCAGGCCGCTTGACGCCTGCAGAGCTGGCAGGGACGCACCCTTGATCTCGTTCTCCTGCACGGAGAGGAGGCTGAGGTTGTAGACGCCGTTGTTGTAGGGGCCGCCAAAGTCAACGGTGCGCAGGTTGCCCAGCGGCAGCAGGTTCTGGCCGGGCGCGTATGGCCCCGACTCCGGGTGCAGGACCTGGTTGGCCTGGCCGAGCACGGTCGGCTGCGACAGGAGGCCCGTGCCGCTCTGCGCGCCGCGCAAGGCCGCAAACTCAGATGCTTGCGCTTGCACACAGACATACTCTAGCACCACAGCGTTTCACAGCGTGGGAGGTGAGTCCGCCACAAAACGCCAAGCCTCAGTGGGTGCACACTCTGACTGCGCCATAGCTGCCACGCGTTTGAGCATGAGTAACAGCCGGCTCCGCAGGATACTGATACAAAGACTGAAGGAGCGTGGCACGAGGGCCACACCAGCGCCTGGGCGTCTATGCCGGGGCCCGGCGCCGGCGCAGCCGCGGCCGCGAGCGCAATGCATGCCGCGAGCGCAACGCAGGTGAGCTTCATGGTTACCCTGCGCAAGCGTGATCTAGTTGACCGAGCAGCCCCTGGACGTGGGGATCAGTGCCAACTCACTGAGATCCGTCACAAGCAGCGAGCCCGCCAATGTCTATAATTGGCATAAGACCGGTGGTACCGCCGTGTGCGGCCACCAAGCACACACGTCCGCCGCTCTGCTCACAGCATCACACACACGAGACGCAAGGGACGTCACGTGGCAAAGGTGCTGGTGAGCGGCTTACAGCACGTTCACCCAAACCACTCCAGCAAGGAGGTACCTTATTGCCGGAGCAATTGTCTCGAAGCAAATAATCTCTGAACAGTGTATGCTGCAAGCTCTGTGAACGTTCAGCTCAGAGATAACATTCATACGCAACCTCTCAAACGTAAAAGGCCAGGGGTAAACTCATAATGGAAGGGTCTTGCTCATTACTGGCTCGCTGCGCCGCTGTACACGACATTGCCTTCTCAACAGTGCATGCTCAGCAAATGATGGCATGTGTTTGCCTCCACATTCATTGCGCAACCATTGTCCAGCCTTCCCAAGTAAAACCTGGTTAAGGTATTCTGCCTATCAAGTTCCTGGCTCCCCTTCATCACCGCTACCTCTTGTGAATTATTATCAGACTTCCGCTGTGGCGCGGGGGGGAAGGGCTTCAGCTACAGGGCATGCTACATGGGAAGGGTGCGCGCAAGTGGGGGGGGGGGGGGGGGGGGGGGGGGGGGGGGGGGGGGGGGGGGGGGGGGGGGGGGGGGGGGGGGGGGGGGGGGGGGGGGGGGGGGGGGTGGGGGGGGGGGGGGTG